>Ga0114945_10000043_pt1 | contig 65420 bp, 66 predicted proteins | sample OV2TP3_FD_87194 | JGI IMG/M metagenome (GOLD analysis project Ga0114945, IMG submission 87194) | Hot spring microbial communities from Beatty, Nevada to study Microbial Dark Matter (Phase II) - OV2 TP3 | ecosystem: Environmental > Aquatic > Thermal springs > Hot (42-90C) | place: USA: Beatty... | reverse complement strand
TACACCAGGAAGCGGCTGCCCTTCTCGATGGGGGTCTCAGACTCGACTACGCGACCCACTAGCCAGCGGCGAGCACAATGATCCCGAGCAGAGTGCTGTCAGAAACCGTGAGCCCGAACACCCAGCTCCGCGCTCTCCGGCTCCGACTCAGAACTCTCCCTCCACCGCCGCGTCTTCCTCCTTTCAGTTATTCTTGAAAACGGGAGGCCACACCAGGCTGCGGGGCGAGGCGCCTCCGTCACGGGTCGGCCCCATCGGGTGGTTGAAGTATCCGCCGCCCCACTTTTCCTTAACCCCCAGGCGGCCAGTTGTATTCCCTGGCCCGCGTTGAGCCTGGCGGCGGTCCCACTCCTGGCAGGCACTCTCCATCTGATTAGTCTCCTGAGTGTTGTGCACGGGGACACGCATCCAGGGCAAGGTCCAGGTCTCTCCAACGGGGACCACTCGTGCCGGGACATCGTCATGAACCTCCAGAGCACGCGGTCCGTGTTCGAGCACCTTCAGCAAATGCGCGCGGGCAGCCTGCTCGCGATCTCTCATCGGCTCGCCAAGGAACTTCGCTTCCCGCAACGCCACGCGAGTTCACACTGCTCGGTACGCGAGCCGCCGGTTCGACCTAGAGAACGAGCGCACCCGTGCATTCCCGTACCGTCCACCCCGAGTGACGGAATAAACCCAGGTCGTGGTCGGTTCATCCGGCAGAGGATCGGTTTTCGACCGGAAGGAGGTGAACCCGATGATCCGAAACCTCGTTGCCGCGCTCGCGGTCGCCGCTGTGCTCGCCGTGACGGGAGCCGACGTGACCGCCCAGCAGGCCAGTCCGTCGTTCAGGGACTCCGGCCCGACCCTCAAGGACTCCGGCGACACCCCCAAGGCCGCCTCCAAGCAGGACGCAGCCAAGCCCGCGGACGCCGCCAGGATTCCGCAGCTCAGGGTCGGCGAGCCCACGACACGCCACGAATCGACTATCGTCCAGAACGGGCATCCGAACCGCTTCGATGGCTTCGTGAGCATGAACTCCGGGCGGTGACGCTGCCGGCCCGCTGAGCCGGGGCGGCTTGCCGCGGCCGCCCCGGCCCGCTCACCGCCGACGAGCGGACGAGCACTCGCCCCTTGCGGAGCGCGAATCGGATGGGCTAGATTGCCATGGCATGCGGTTGCCGACGTCTCGCCGACCGGAGGGCCGAGGGCAACGCCTGCTCGCGATCGCCACCCTCGCCCTCCTCTGGGCCGGCTGCGCCGCACCCCCGCTGGTCCTCCGGATCGGCGTCGACCCCGAGGCGCCGGCCTCGTCCAGGCCAGCCGGCGCGCTCGCCGACTACGAGACCGCCGTCCGCGCGGTCTCGGCGCTCCTCCCGCAGGAGCTCGGGGTGCCCCTCCCGCGCGAGTTCACGGTCCTCGTCTACCCCTCGCGGTGGGCCTACGCCGAGGGGCTCGCCGACGTCGGCGAGTTCCCGCTGGCTCAGGCGACGGAGATCGCGCGCTACTCGGCCGGCCTCGGGCAGGCGCGGCGCCTGTTCATCAACGACGCGGCCCTCCGCGACGGCCCGCGGAGCGTCTGGCTCGGCGTCATCGCGCACGAGCTCACGCACGTCGCCCAGTATGAGCTGTCGGGTGGGCGGCGAGGCCGCTCGGAGCAATGGCTCCGTGAGGGGATGGCCGACTGGGTCGCGTGCTGGGTGGTCGAGCGGCTGGGCACGGGCACGTTCCGGGAAGAGTGGGACCGGGCGTGGCAGGCCGTGGCCCACGCCCTCCCCGCACTCGGCGACGACCCGGTGGACCTGGTCGACCTCGGGCGGCCCCGCGGGTGGGAGACGCGCCACCTCCGCGCGGGCGACCGGCTCACCTACCGGCTCGCGTTCCTGCTGGCGGACGAGCTGATCCAGCGTCACGGGTTCGAGCGGGTCGTGGCCTACTTCCGGGCCTTCGGCGACTCGGAGGACCGGTTCGGCAACTTCCGACGGGCGTTCGGGGTGTCCATTCAGGAGTTCGAAGCCGAGGCCCTCGGACGCCTTCGGGCGAAGCTCGCGGAGCCGGCGCCGGCTCCGGCGCCGCACCCCGTGACGGAGCGGGTCTCTCGGTAGGTTGAACTAGCCGATCGGCCTTCGGCACCCCACTCCGAGCCTGCTCGTCTATCCCGTCCCGCCTGCCGCACCTCCCCCTGAACCCCGGCCCGACGCCCGGGGAATATTCCCGCACCGCAGCCGGTTACTAAGGGCGGAACGCGCCATGGGACCCTTCCGCAGGACTCCCAGGCGCAGGGAGGCACTAGCGACAAGCTAAGCATGGATCGGCGCCCACCTCGCGGCTGATCCCCGCGAGGGGCCCTCCGCCAACAAGAGGCGGGTTTCTGGGGATCCCCAGCCAGAAGCCCGCCTCTTTGTTTGGGCGCCGTGGCCCCCATCCCCCGCCCGCGGGCCGTGTCGGGCCCGGCACACCGCGGCCAGACAAGGAGGCACGCATGCGCCACGCACCGCTGAGGCTCGGCGCCGCGCTCGTCGCCGGAGCGTTCCTCATCGTCATGCCGGCGCCGCGGGCGGCGGCCGAGCTGAAGGTCGGCGTCAGCGGCTACATCAAGCTCGACATCCAGTACATGGACAAGAACACCGGGAGCTTCCCGTCGCCTGCTCCTGGCGATACCCCTCTCGACGGCGACAAGGAACGGGACAACGACCAGACCATCATCGACGCCCGGCAGTCCCGCCTCCGGGCGACCATCTCCGACGACGTCGGGGGGGTGAAGATGTCCGGGCGGATCGAAGCCGACTTCTTCAGCGGTGACGGCACCGCCCTCAGTTCCAACAGCCGGCACTTCCGGCTCCGCCACGCCTTCATCCGGGGCGACCACCCCTCGGGCTTCTTCCTCCTGGCAGGACAGACCTGGTCGCTCATCATGAACAGTGATGTCGCGCAGCCTGACCTCGTGGACTTCAACGGGCCGGCCGGCCAGATCTTCTCTCGCCAGCCGCAGCTCGTTGCGGGGTACCGACTGCCGGTCGCGGGCGGCGACCTGATCCTCGCGGGGAACGTCGAGAAGCACTCGGTCCCGGATCTCGGCTCCACCACCGTGAACGAAGCGCAGGGATCCGGCCAGGACGTGCCCCTGTTCACCGGCAAGGTCTCCTGGCTCGGCAAGATGGTCCAGGTCGAAGCCGGCCTCGCCGCCTCCGAGTCCAAGGTCACCCTCGACGGCGGGAGCCGGGCGAGCGAGGTGGCCTGGATGGCCCAGGTCAGCGGTCAGGTCAACGTCGGCCCGGTGTCGGTCTTCGCCCACTACCACCGCTCGGACGGTCTCAGCCGACTCGCGAGCGGCGACTTCCCCACGGCCTTCCTGGTCGGGACGGACATCGAGAACGTGGAGTCCGACGCTTGGTTCGCGGGAGTCAGGTACCAGCTCACCAAGAACACCTCGCTCAACGGAGTCTTCGGCTGGGCGAAGGCGGACGAGATCGCGGCGGCGTTCACGGGGGACAGCCTGGAGAAGCACCAGTCTATCCACGTCAACATCATCCACAAGTTCTGGGAGCGGTGGCAGGTCGGCCTCGAGTATAAGCGCTTTGATGTCGAGGCCTTCAATGGACGCGAGGGCGACGTCAACATCGTCAACGGCGCCGTCTGGTATTTCTTCTAGAAACGCGCTAGAAGAGTCCCATGCGCTCCCGAGTGCTCGGCCTCCTCGCCCTGGTGGCATCGGCCCTCGTCGGCTGCGCCGGCGACTCCGATCTGCTGAAGGGCCTGGCCAGCGTCCCCGCGACGCCGAGCTCGCCACGCCCACCGGGGGAGACCCGCTGGGTGCTGGTTCAGAACCCCCGCTTCGGGGCGACGATGGCCGAGCCCGAGTACGTCTGGGTCGAGGAGGACCGGATCCCGGGCACGCTCACGACCTTCATGTTCGGCAGGCAGGCGATCGTGGCGACCCCGGACGTGCTGTGGCGGTACCCCACGCCGGAAGGCGCCACGATCAGCCCCCTCCAGGCCGGCTCAACTCCGACCTCGCGCGTGGACGCCCCGCCGCCCGCCACGTCACGGACGGCGGCCGTCGCGCCGGAGAAGGCGCGCACCGCGCTCCCCCGCGGCTACGTCGTCCACGTCCGGGAGGGGCTGATCGTGGTGGACCTGACCGCGGCGGACGGGATCAAGAAAGGCTCGCTGCTGAGCCTCCGGCGGGAGGGCGTGGCGCTGACGCACCCGGTCACCGGCGAGCATCTCGGCCAACTCGACGAGGAGATCGGCACGGCGCGCGTGGTCGAGGTCCAGGATCGCTTCTCAGTGGCCGAGGTGGAGGAGACCCGACCCGGCGTGGAGCCCCGGGTGAAGGACCGGGCGGTCGTCAAGGAGCCGTAGCGGCCCGGCCCGGGGGCTCCCTAGTGCCCGCCGCCCCGCGTCCCGCGGTCCCGCGACCCCTCCCAGACGTAGCTCCAGACCCGGAGCTCAAAGCGATTCTCGTAGCCGGCCGGGCGGAGCGTGACGGCGAACGGCCGAGTGCCCCACCGAGGGAGTCGCCCGCCGTAGGTGCGGCCCAGGGCACGGCTGATGACCCGACCGGCGCCGTCCAGCCCCCGAAGCTCGAGGGTCACCTCCGCGATGCCGTCCACGCGGGTCGCCTCGACCAGCCCCACGGCCTCGACGGCGCCGTCCCGTCGCTCGAGGCGCCAGTGAAGATCGAAGAAGCGGTCGTACGTCGCGTGAAGCGGGAAGTCCACCGGCCGGAGCATCCGGGTCGCGCCTCCACACCCGAGCTCACGACCAGGAGCGCCGCCCGTCTCACATTCAGGCCGGGCTTGTAATCATTCCCGCCGCCGCTGGCAGGTGGCCCGCGGACGTGCGCCTACCTCCCGGAGGGGAAGCTGAAGAGCTGACCGTCCGCCAGGATACCGAGAAGGGCCCGGGGCCTCCCGTCCTTGCCGAGAAAGGCCAGGCCGGGCAGACCGTCGCCGGCGACGTCGAGCCTGGCCCGGGCGTTCCCCTCCTTGTCGAGCAGGGCGACCACCGACGAGCCGGGGGCCTGCAGGCTCAGGGTGAGGCGCGCCTTTTCGCCCGGGTCCAGCAGGGCCAGCCCCGGTGAGCTGTCCGGCCCGAGGCCGAGCACGAGGCGGGGCTTCCCCTCCCTGTCGAGGAAGCCCAGGGTCGGCGAGCCGTCGGGCAGGACCGTGAGTTCGGCGCGGCTTTCGCCCCGCGCGTCCTGCAGCACGAACTTCTCGGCCTCGACTACGCCGGGAACCTGGCGCGGCGAGGCCTGCCCCATCAGGATCCCCGCCGCCAGACCCACGACGGCTGTCGCCGTAATCCGTCGAAGACGGCGGTTCTCCCGATCCAGCCGATCAAGCCGCGTTCGGATCTCCACCAGCTCGTTCATCGCGACCCTCCTCACGCGCTGCCGACACCTGGACGGCCACCACGGACACGCCGCGGTCCTCGACCCAGCCACGGACGGCCCCCCAGAGCTCCGGAAACTCGCGCTCGAGCTCGGCCAGGCCCTCCCGGGTGAGAATCAGCCGCTCCGGCCACTTCCGCTCCACGGCGTCGAGCAGCCACCCCAGGATCCCGTCCCCGACGCTGCCGCGCGTGGCCTCGTCGACGAGTTCCCACCCGGCCGTGCCGCAGTAGCGCCGAATCCGCGCGGCGGCATCAGCGGAGGACACCCCCCAGACGCAGGAGATGGCCTGCATCCCGCTCGCTCCACCCTGAAAACCCGCGACCGCAAAGCGGTAGTCCCGTCAGGGCCGAGGGATGCCTACTCGTCACATGCGGAGTGATTCGAGCAGCTCCGCGCCCGCCCCCGAACCCCCTGGAATACAAACCCCATCCCAGCGGTTAGCATGGTAGGAGCGGGGAAGAGCCGGTGATCGCCTGGGGCGGGGGGGACCGGACCCGGGAGTTCGAGGAGGTGGCCCTGGTCCACCTCGACGCCCTCTATCGGACCGCGCTCCGGCTGACGCACAACCGGGCGGAGGCCGAGGACGTCGTCCAGGAGGCCTGTCTCCGGGCGTTCCGGAACTTCCACCGCTTCAACCCCGGCACGAACTGCCGGGCATGGCTCTTCACGATCTTGCGCAACGTGTTCTTGAACCGGCTGCGCCGCGCGGGCCACGAGGTCCTGAACGAGGATCCGGCGGTGTGGGAATCCGCCGGGGAGAGCGTGACCACGCCGGCCTCGGCCAGGAAGAGCCCCGAGGAGGAGTTCTTCCAGACGGTGCTGCACGGCGACGTGGACCGAGCGCTGAAGGGTCTGCCGCTCGTCTTTCGGGAAGCCGTGATCCTCGCGGACCTCGAAGGGCTGAGCTACAGGGAAGTCGGCGAAGTGCTGGGGTGTCCGACGGGCACGGTGATGTCGCGGCTGTTCCGGGGTCGGAGCCTCCTCCGCCAGTCGCTCGGGCGCTTCGCGCGCGAGCGAGGTTACATCAAGGAGTCCGGATGAACTGCCAAGACTTCGAGACCCACCTCGCCCCCTTCGTGGACGGCGAGCTCGGGGTGGACGAGACGGCCGCCGCCGCGGCCCACGTCGGCGACTGCCCGCGCTGCCAGGCGCTGGCCGAGCAGGAGCGCCAGTTCCGGCAGCTGCTCCGTCGCCAGCCGCGCGAGTCGGCGCCGCCCGAGTTCCGGGCCCGCGTCACGGCCCTCTGCCGGCGCGAGGCGCGCCGGAAGGCCCTCCGCCCCTGGTTCGTCGCCCCAGCCCTGGCGGCCGCAGCGGCGCTCGCGGTCGCGCTCCTCCAGCCGGGGCTCGGCCGACCCGCCCCCCTGGTCGGCGAGCTGGTCGCGAACCACATCGCGTACGTGGACATCGAGCGCCCCGCCGAGTTCGCCTCGACGGACCGCCGCAAGGTCGCCGAGTGGTTCCGGGAGCGGGCGGCGCTCCGGGCCACGGTGCCCGACCTCTCCGGGGCCGGCATCCGGCTCGTCGGCGGGCGCATCGGCCAGATCCGCGAGCGCCGCGCGGCGTTCGTCCTCTACGAGAAGGGACGCACGCTCCTGTCCATCTTCATGGTGCCCACCCTGGGTGGCGGCGCCGCTCTGCCGGGCACCCCGGTGTCCTACCGCGGCCTTCAATACGTGAAGCAGGAGCAGAAGGGGTATCGGACCGTCGCGTGGACGGAGGGCGACACAGTCTTCGGCCTGGTGTCCCTCCTGGATTACCAGGCCCTCCTGGAGTGCGCGGACGCCTTGCGCTTCGAGCGCGCGAGGGAAAGCCGGGTGTAGCGAGGCGCGCGTGCGCGCCGGCCCAAATCGCCTCGCGCTCCTGGGCCTCCTCGCGGCGCTCGCGCTCGGGCCGGCCGACGCGGCGGGCCAGCTCCGGACCGATCTCTCCAAGGCGCTGGTCCCGCTCGACGAGATCATCCCCGGCGGGCCCCCGCCCGACGGGATTCCCGCCATCGACCGGCCGGCGTTCGTCACGCCGGCGGAGGCGAGCCGCTGGCTCCACCCCAAGGAGCCGATCCTCGCGCTCGAGATCCAGGGCGACGCGCGCGCCTACCCGCTCCAGATCCTGATGTGGCATGAGATCGTGAACGACACGGTGGGCGGGAAGGCCATCACGGTCACCTACTGCCCCCTCTGCAACTCCGGCCTCGTCTTCGACCGCGTGGTGGAGGGCACGACCCTCGACTTCGGCACCTCGGGGAAGCTCTACAAGAGCGACCTCGTCATGTACGATCGCCAGACCCACTCGCTCTGGGCTCAGATGGAGGGCCGCGCCATCGTGGGCCAGCGCGCCGGGACGCGGCTCAAGCTGGTCCCCGCCAACACGATCGCCTTCGACGAATGGCGGGCCGCGCATCCGGGCGGCAAGGTACTCTCGCGCGAGACCGGCCACCGGCGCCCCTACGGCGCCAACCCCTACGAGGGCTACGACCAGCCGACGCTGAGTCCATTCCTCTTCCTCGGGCGGCCCGACCCGCGGCATCCGCCCAAGGAGCGGGTCGTCGGGGTCACGGTGGGCGAGGCCGCGCGGGCCTACCCGTGGTCGCTGCTCGCGAAGCGTGGGGTCGTGAGCGACACGCTCGGGGGTGAGCGCCTTGTCGTGTTCTATCGCCCCGGGACGTTGTCCGCTCTCGATGAGGGGCGCATCGACCAGTCGCGATCCATCGGGGCCACCGCTGTCTTCAGCCCGGTCGCGGAGGGCCGCGCTCTCACTTTCGAGCCCACCGCGGAGGGCTTTCGCGACCGAGAGACCGGGAGCGTCTGGAACCTCCTCGGGATTGCCGTCGCGGGCCCGCTCGCCGGGAAGCGGCTCCGACCGATCCCGCACGTGGACGCCTTCTGGTTCGCCTGGGCGGCGTTCCACTCCTCGACCTCCATCCACCCGGAGCAGTGACCGCACGCGAGGAGCTCGTGCGCCCTCACTGCGGCCCTCTCCCCGGCGCCTGCCGCTCGCGCCGACAGCGGCGGTGCCGTATGCTGGTGGGGCGATGGGCAGGCGCTCGAGGCTCGTGGCGCTCGCGCTGACGGCGGCCGCCCTGCCGGCGGCGGCCCAGCAGGGCCCCGTCCTCACGGTCCCGCCGGCGATCGAGGGCTCGCCAGTGTTCGTCGCGCTGGCCCCCGACACCATCCGGGCGATCGACGCCCCCACCTTCCTCAGCGGCGAGGCGGCCCGGCGCCAGATGACGGCAGACGAGCCCGTGCTGGGCCTCCGCCTGGGGGGCGAGGCGCGCGCCTACCCGCTCGGCTTCCTCACCGCCCACGAGATCGTCAACGACCGCTTCGGCGACACGCCGGTCGCCGTCACCTGGTGACCCCTCTGCTTCACGGGCGTGGTCTACGCCCGGCCGCTCCACGAGGGCCGCCCCCTCACCTTCGGCGTCTCGGGCATGCTCTGGCGCGGTTCGCTCGTCATGTTCGACCGGGAGACCCAGAGTCTCTGGAGCCACGTGACGGGCCGGGCCGTGGCGGGGCCGCTCGCCGGCGCCGAGTTGAAGATGCTCCCGGCCCTCCACACGACCTGGGCGCTCTGGCGGGCCATCCACCCCGACACGCTGGTCCTCGAGAAGCGCGGGCCGGCGCCCGCCCAGCCCCACCGCTTCGAGGATACGCATGTCCTGGGCGTGATCCAGGGCGGCGAGGCCGTTGCCCTCCCCTTCGGCGAGCTCGAACGGCAGCCCCTCGCCCATCTGACGCTCGCGGGGCGCCCCCTGCTCGTCGTCTACATCGAGCCCGCGGCGACGGCGGTGGCCTTCTGGCGAGAGGTGGAGGGGCGCGTGCTCACGTTCGAGCGCCTGGCGCCCCACGGCGCGGGCTGGCAGATGGTGGACCGTGAGACGGGTTCGCGCTGGAACGCGGTGACGGGCGAGGGGCTCGGTGGCCCGCTCGCGGGGAGCGATCTCCGCGCGGTGCCGGCGACCCAAGCCTACCTCTCCTCCTGGCGCGCGCTCTACCCGCGCGGCGCGCTCTGGCGGGCGGAGCACACCTCCTCCGACTTGCTGGATGGCCGCTGGATGAAACACCAAGGGGCTCGCAGCGCTGACCGCGAACCCCTTGATTTTCCGTGGTTGCGCGGGGGCGTTGGATTGTCTGCGAACCCCAGTCTTGGATTCCGCTTCGAGGTCTCGTACAGGGTCCCCCTCCAGGTGAGGCTGTAGACACCCCTCCTGCTCACCTTCGCGCTCCGAGCGACGTCTGCGGCAACGGCCGTCAGCGGCCGGGCACGACGCGGAACCGTCGCCGGCCGCCGATGCGGTACGTCTCGAAGTCGGCGTGGTCGATCGTGAAGACCGTGGCCAGAGACTCCCGGTGAGCGAGGTGGACGAGCGTGGAATCGGCGAAGTCCATCGAAATCGAGGGGTTGCCGTGACACGGTGCGACGGCGTGACCTCGTGTGAGAGCGCTGAATCACGTCCTGTGGTGACCGTTTTGGTTACCCGCCTGCCGCAGCGCGACAAGCAGGACTTGAACGGCCTTCATTCCGGCGTGCCGGGTTCTACGGTTGCCGCCTCGACCCGGTAATGCTCCTCGAGCCCGACGAGATCTTCGATCTCCTTGCGGATGGCCCGCATCTCTCCCGGGTCCAGCGCCATGCGCCCGGTTCTGGCGAGATCTGCGTACGCGCGCTTGATCGCCTGGACCGCCACGAGCGGAGCGGTAATCGCCTCGATGAGGAGCTTCCAGCCCATGTCTTGGAGCTCGTCGGTCGAGAAGAGCGGCCGGCCGAGTCGGTTCCCCTGGCTGTTCACGTACACCACGGGCGCATGGATCTCCCCGGGCGCTCGCCGGGCCTCCTCCACGGTGTTGGGAAAGCACATGACCAGATCGGCACCGGCGTCCGCGTACGCGTTGCCCCGCGCGATACCCTCCGCGAACCCGTGCGTCCGCATCGCATCCGTGCGGGCGATGAGCACGAAGCCCTTGTCCTCCCGGGCTTGGACCGCCGCCCGAATCTTCATCTGCATCTCGTCGGTGGACACGATGTGCTCGAGGCCCTTGTGGTAGTGCGCCCGCTTGGGGTAGTGCTGATCCTCGATGTGGATTCCGGCCACCCCCGCCCACTCGAACTCGTGGACCGCGCGCATCGTGTGGAGCGGTTCACCCCAGCCCGCATCGCCGTCCACCACCAGCGGGATCCGGATCCGGCGGGCGATCCCCCGAGCTTGGGCAGCCATTTCGGCCATGGTGGTGAGCGGCTCGCTGATGCACGTGGTCGCGCCCAGCGCGAAGCCCCCAAGATAGGCGACCTTGAATCCCAGCGTCTCCACCAGCCGCGCCGTCAGCGCGTCGTAACACACGGGCGCGACCAGCAGCCGCTCACTCGCGAGCGCCTGGCGCAGCGCGGTTGGTCCACCCATCGCTCACCTCACGATCCGCAGATCTGCTGGAATGTCGAGGGCTTTGGCCAATCGCTCGAGGTCCCGACGGGTCCCCGCGGGCAGCGGGACGAGGTCCTCCTCTCGTCCCTTGGCCTGGAGCTCCTGGGAACGTCGGCCGGGGTAGAACAACCGGCGCACCCCGTCTGTTCGAGGGCTCCGGATCACGCGGAGCAGCTCGCGCTCGACCCCGCGGCTGAACTCCGCCGGAGGGCAGAAGAGAGAAGGGTCGATCGCGATGAGGAGCGAACCCGGATGCTGGGCGTACCATGCCCCGTCCCGTGCGGCCTCGGACGGCCGCTCAACGAGCAGGGCGCTCGTCAAGAGGCCGAAGGCCAGCGCCAGCGCGTAGCCCTTGTAGCCGCCGACGGGAACGAGGGATCCTCCCGCCGCGAAGGCCCCTGGCCGGGACGCCAGGTACTGCGACAGCTCCCCCCGGCGCTCCGGCTCCGGTGCTCGGGCGAACGCCCTCGGATCGGTGGTCGGCCGGCCCTCACGGTCGAGGAGGAGCCCGGGAACGAGCTCTTGACCCCGAGCGGCCGCGGCAAACACGGGCGTGGCCGAGATCTGACTCAAGGCCATGTCCAGGATGACCGGGTCGAGGCCGCCGGCCGGGATTCCGACTCCCACAGGGTTGTTGCCCACCAGCGGACGCTTCCCACCAGTGGGAGCGATGGACGGCGGACCCTGGATCGTCCCCAAGGCGATGAGCCGAGACGCCGTGGCGATCTTGAGAAGCGGGGCCAGCGTCCCGAGGTTCTTTCTGACCCCCACGATCGCGATCCCCTCACCCTTGGCCTTCTGGATGCAGAGCGCCATGCTCTGACGCGCGATGGAGAGGTAGAATCCCGTCGGGTCCTCCCCGATCAGCGCGCTGTTCCGCGTCTCCCTCAAGATCCGGAGCCGGGGCCGGGGATCGGCCTGTCCCGTTCGAAAGAGGGAGACCCATCGGGGCACATCGCAGACGCCTCGCAGATGGTCGCCCTGGAGGTCTTTGTCGAGGAGCGTGTCCGCGGTAAAGACCGCGTCCGCCCGCTCGAGCCCGGCCCGCTGGAGCGCCCCCACGCAGAGCCGGCGCACCTCTGACAGGCGCACCGAACGACAGCCTTTCCCCGCCCACGATGGCCCCTTGAACGCGGTCGACCCCACGGCGCGTTGAACATACACGAGGGCGCTCCCGGCCGGCAAGCGCGCCGGCGCGTTCCCCTCACCCTGCCCTCTCCCCTGGGTGGGGGAGAGGGTGAACCCGAGCCCGTTTGCACCCGCAGGCGACTCTGCTATCCTTGGCGCGTCCCTGAACCGCTCGGGGGAGGAGTGCCGGGAATCCTCGTCGCCGAAGGGAGGACAGCGTCATGCCCGGGAAGCCCGTGAATCACCGAACGGCGATCACCACCGCGCTGATTTTGGGATTGAGCGCATCGCTCCTGCTCGCCCTTTTCTCCAGTGAAAGCTTCGCCCAGTCCAAGGACCCGTTCCGTTTCGGGGTCGCCTTGCCGCTCACCGGCAGCGCCGCCCCGTTCGGCAGCGACCAGGTTCAGGCCCTCGAGTGGGCCGTCGCGGACATCAACGCCAAGGGCGGGGCGAACGGACGCAGGCTCGAGGCGGTAATCCTCGACACGCAGGCGAATCCGCAGCTCGGCGTCAACGCCGTGACCCGCCTGATCAGCGTCGAGAAGGTCCCGGTCGTCATCACGGCGTGGAGCGCTGTAGTCGCGGCCGTGGCGCCCATCGTCAATCGCAACAGCACCCTGGCGCTGATCATCGGCGCCAACTCGCCACGGATCGCCAACATGGGCGACTACGTCTACACGACCTACCCGCTGGCGGAGGTGGACGTGACCTTGTTGGCCAAATACGCGTACAAGGAGCTGGCCAAACGGAAGGTCGCCGTCATCCACATCAACGACGAGAGCGGGGTCTACGGGGCGCGGGTGTTCCGCGATGCATTTCAGAAGCTCGGCGGTGACGTCGTCGCCTTCGAGTCCTACGAGCCCAACGCGACGGACTACACGGGCGCCATCCTGAAACTCCGGGCCGCCAACCCCGACCTCGTCCACCTCCACGGCAACGCGGGCGACTCGCCGCAGGCGGTCGCGCAACTCCGCCAGCTCGGTCTGAGCGTCCCGATCACCTCCTACACCGCCGCGTACAATCCGCAGCTCGTCGAGAAGGTGGGCAAGCCCGCCGACGGCCTGATCGTCGCCTCCCTGGCGCCTGGCCCGAATGACAGCCCGGCCGTCGCCAGGTACGTGGAGCGGTGGAAGAAGGAGAAGGGCCGGGAGCCGAACAACATCCCGGTGACCCAGTACGTCCACGACGGCGCTTACATCATCAAGGCCCTCGTCGAGCACCTGGACAGGACCGGCCTGCCGCTGACCGGGGAGAACATGCGGAAGGCGCTGCTGGCCGTTCGCACGTTCAATCTGCCGCTGACCGGCGACGTCACGATCAACGACAACCATACAGTCCTCAAACCGGTGTACCTGCTCGAGGTGAAGGGCGGCAGGTTCACGCCCGTCGCGGTCTACCAGTAAGGGTCGGCAACGGGGCCTGGCGCGGGGCGGGCGCCTCGCGCCAGGCCGCCGACTGCGCGTCAACCAGCATGACCGACCCGACCATCCTCGCGCAGATCCTGTGGACCAGCGTGGCGAGCGCGAGCTTCCAGGTGCTGTTCACCGTCGCGTTCGCCCTCGTGCTGAAGGTGACAAAGGTCTGGAACTTCACCCAGCCCGCCCTCATGGGCATCGCGTTCTACGCGATGTACGTCGCCGTCAACGGGTTTCAGCTCCCACCCGGGCTCGCCGCGGTCCCGGCCCTCGGACTGACCGCGGCGGCCGCGTTCGGGATCGAGCGATATGCCTTCAGGACGCTGCGCGTGCGGAACTCGGGGCCGATCACGTTCTTCATTTTCACGCTGGTCTTTGCCCAGTTCGCGATCTTCGTCCTGACCCTGATCTTCACGACCGAGCCGCGGTTCATGCTCCCGAGCATGATGTCGCCCGTCCGCATCGTCTCCGGGGTGGTCGTCAGCAACTGGGACATCCAGGCAATCCTGATCGCCCTGGCACTCACCACATCTCTTCATCTGTTCCTCAGGTACACGCGACCGGGACAGTTCATGATCGCGGTGGCGGACAACGCGGAGCTCGCCGAGGTCTACGGCATCAACAAGGACGCGTCGTTCACCCTCAGCATGGTCATCGCGTCTGTCTTCATCACCGCCGCCATGTACCTCTTCGGCAGCAAGCTCGCGCTCGTCCCGGAGCTGACGCTGCACATCATGATCTTCGCCGTCGCCGCCACCATCCTGGGCGGGATCGGCAACGTCTTCGCCCCCGCCGGAGCCGCCGTGGCGATCAGCGTCCTCCAGCAGCTCAGCGTGCTGGTCATTCCCTCGCGCTGGCAGCCGCTGCTCGTGTTCCTCATCCTGTTCGTCGCCATCATCTTCTTCCCGCGCGGGTTCCGCCTGCTGCGGCGCATCCGGGCCGACGGGCGTACCGCCCGCGTCGCGATGATCGACGAGCCGCGCATGGCGGACTGACGGTCCGAAAAACGCCATGGAATACGCCGCCTCGGTCCTCATCCTCATCGGCATCTTCGCCATTCTCGCGACGAGCTTCAACCTCATCATCGGCTACGGCGGCCTGATGAGCATCGCCCACCCGATCTTCTTCGCGCTCGGGGCATACACCTCGGGCCTCATGACGATTCACTTCAACATTCCCATCGTGGCGGGGATGCTCTGCGGCAGTGCGGTGGCGCTCGTCGCGTCGATTGCGCTCTCGCTCCCGTCGCTGCGCGTCTCCGGCGACTACCTCGTGATCGCGAGCATCGGCTTCCAACTCGGCCTGCTCCAGATCATCAAGAACCTGGACTGGACCGGTGGACCGGGAGGGCTTTCGAACATCCCGCCGCTCATCGAGACCGTCGGCTGGGTCCCGGCCGTCGTTTACATCGCGATCGTGCTGCTGTGCGCGCTCGCGGTGATCTACTTCGTCAAGTGGCTCGTGAGCGGCGACTACGGACGCGCCATCACGGCCATGCGCGACGACGAGGAGGCGTTCAAGGCCCTCGGGCGCAATGCCGTGACCATGAAGATCGTCCTCTTCGCCGTCGGCTCCGGCCTCGCGGGCCTCGCCGGCGGCCTCTACGCCCACTACTTCCTCTTCGTAACTCCCGAGCAGTTCGAGATCCTCTATTCGGCGGGGATGCTGACCATGGTTGTGGTCGGCGGCCTCGGGACCGTCTGGGGCCCTGCCCTGGGGGCGATCCTGCTGGAGGCTCTCCCCCAGGCGATCAACTTCCTCAAGCTGCCGTCCTCCATCATGGCGCCGCTCCAGGGTATCCTCTTCACCGGCCTGGTCCTGATCTTCCTGTTCACGCGCCCCCAGGGCCTCGTCGGTACGCGGGCGGCGCCGCTGCTGCCGGACGACAATGGGGATGCTGGCGCCGAGGTGGCAATGCGATGACGCCCGTCATCGAGGTCGTCGACTTGTGCAAGCGGTTCGGCGGCATCATCGTCGCCGACCACGTGCACCTCGCCCTCGGAGCCGGAGAGATCGTCGGGCTGATCGGGCCGAACGGCGCGGGCAAGACGTCGCTCTTCAACCTGATCTCCGGCGTCGTCGCCTCCGATGCGGGGTCGATCTACCTCAACGGCACGCCGGTCAACGGTCTGCCCATCCACGGCCGCGCGCGCCTCGGGCTCAGCCGCACCTGGCAGACGATCCGCCTGTTCCCGTCCTTGACCGTCCTCGACAATCTGCTCATCGCGCCACGGCTGTATGCAGGCGAATCGCTCACCAATCTCGTGCTCGCGCACCGATCCCTCGGCCGCGCCCGGAAAGAGCTGGAGGCGCGCGCGTTCCAGCAGCTGGAGAAGGTCCGGCTCGCCGACGCCGCGCCCCGCCGACCGCCCGAGCTCTCCCACGGCAAGCAGAAGCTCGTGAGCCTCGCCCGGGCTCTCATGAACGACGGGAACTGCCTCCTGCTCGACGAGCCGATGGCCGGTGTCGAGGGCCCGGCCTACGAGGCGATCAAGGAGGTCATTCGCGCGGAAGCCTGCGCAGGCCGCGCCATCTGCATCGTCGAGCACAACATCTCGTTCGTCAAGGACCTCTGCGCATGGGCCGTGTTCATGTTCAACGGTCGCATCGTTAGCACCGGCACGGTCGACACGCTGATCGAGAACGAAGAGCTCGCCGAGCTCTACTTCGGCCGGTAACGGGAGGACGTGTCGGGAGCGGACGACGATGGCGGTGCTCCTCGAGTTGGAGAACGTCAAGGCGAACTACGGCGCCTTTCGGGCGCTCAAAGGCGTGTCGATCGCCTTCGAGGATGGCCAGCGCACAGGCATCTTCGGGCACAACGGCTCCGGGAAGTCGACGCTGCTGCGCTGCTGCGTCGGCGCCCACCGGGAGCTTTCCGGGCGCGTGACCTTCGCCGGGAACGGCGTCGCGCCAGGCGCGGTCCACCGGAACGTCAAGCTCGGGATCGGGTTCGTGCCCCAGGGGCACAACGTCTTCACGGACCTTTCCGTCGAACAAAACCTACGGATCGCCGGCCTCATGCAGGAGAACGCGGATCTCGCGACGGTCTACGAGCTCTTCCCGGTACTCCGCGCGCGCCGACGGCAGCTGGCCGGGACCATGAGCGGCGGGGAGCAGCAGATGATCGCGTTCGGGATGGCGCTGATGACCCGGCCGCGCATCCTGCTCCTGGACGAGCCGACCACGGGCCTCGCCCCCGTCCTCGCCAACATGGTGCTGGAGACCGTGGATCGCGTCAGCAAAGCCATGTCGATCGGACTCGTCCTCGTCGAGCAGAATGTGCCCCGGACCCTCAGGTTCGTGGACCGGGCCATCATCATGAAGATGGGACGGGTCATCTCGGACGGCCCGAGCCGGGAGCTCCTCGACAAGCGGGACCTCTGGGAGTGGTTCTAGACAGCGGGCCCCCGGCACGAGGGATGAGGACCATCGGCGAGCTTGCGGCCTTCGTCACGAGCAAGAACGCCGGGCCCTTCCTCCTCACCCTGGACATCGTCTTCCCCGATGCAGAGACTTACCGGCGCTTCACGGCGCTCCGCGTGCTCGACCGCGGGGCGGTCGCCGGGCTCTACGGCGTCCCGGCGGACGATGTCCTGAAGATCATCGAGTTCGACCCGGCGTTCGCGATCAAGATCACGCTCCGGCGCCCCTGGGGCTCGGGCGCCGTCGGGGAGAGCGACGTGTACGGGGCCCAGCAACACGTCCCACTCATGGAACTCCGCGTGCCCTGGGAGGAGCCGTGAGCCCGGGACGCGAGCGCATGACCATCCTCGCGCCCGAGGGCATGCTGGGCTACGGGATCCCGGTGCGTTCCCTGGCGGAGGGGATCAAGCGCGAGCCGGACGCCATCGCGGTGGACGCGGGCTCGACCGATCCCGGGCCGTACTACCTCGGCGCCGGGGTCCCGTTCACCAGCCGGCGTGCGGTCAAGCGAGACCTCGCGATGATCCTGGAGGCGGCCCACGGCCTGGCGATCCCCGTGCTGATCGGCTCGGCCGGGGGCGGGGGCGGGCGCCCGCATCTCGAGTGGACCCTTGACGTGTATCACGAGATCCTCCGCGAGCACGGCTACCATTTCCGGACCGCAGTGATCGGCGCCGAGGTCGACAAGGCGTGGCTCAAGCGGAAGATCGCGCAGGGGCTGGTCGTCCCCCTCGATCTCGATCGCGCCCTGACGGCGCAGGAGGTGGATCGGTCAGCCCGGATCGTCGCGCAGATGGGCTTCGAGCCGTTCATCCGCGCGCTGGAGCTCGGCGCCCACGTGGTCATCGCCGGGCGCGCCTACGACCCGGCCGTCATCGGGGCGCTCCCGATGAGGGCGGGCTTCGACGCCGGCCTCGTGATCCACATGGGGAAAATCCTCGAGTGCGGAGGAGCGGCGGCCTACCCTCGGCACGGCGCGGACAGCCTCCTCGGCGTGATCGAGCGGGATGGCTTCACCGTCGAGCCGCCCAATCCCGACAAGATCTGCTCCGTCGCCTCCGTCGCCGCCCACTCGCTCTACGAGAAGGCTGATCCGTACCTCCTGCACCTCCCCGGCGGCGCCATCGATCTCCGGGAGACCCGGTTCGAGCAGGTGACGGAGCGCGCCGTGCGCGTCACGGGGACGCGCTTCATCCCCGCCGCCGCGTACACGCTGAAGCTCGAAGGCGTCGTCCGGGTGGGCTACCGCACGCTCACCATCGCCGGGGTGCGCGACCCGATCCTCATCGCCCAGCTCGACACCTACCTCGAGAACGTCCGCCGGCGCGTGGCGGAGACCTATCCGGACGGCTACCGGCTGCTCTTCCACGTTTACGGCCGCGACGGCGTCATGGGGCGCCTGGAGCCCACGAAGGAGATCCGCGCCCACGAGCTGGGCCTCGTCATCGAGGTCGTGGCCGACGATCCCGACACCTCGGCCGCCGTCCTCGCGCTGGCGCGCTCGGTCGCCCTGCACGCGACCTACCCCGGCCGGAAGGCGATCGCCGGCAACCTCGCGCTCCCCTTCTCCCCGTCCGACATGAAGGGCGGCGAGGTCTACGAGTTCAACATCCACCACCTGGTGACGGTGGAGGACCCGCTCGAGCTGTTTCCCATCGAGATTCTCGACACGTAGATGCCGACGAGCAGGCGACCGACTGGCACCGGCGCCGGCCACCCCTCGCCTTGACGAGGACAGAGGGGCGTGACGTGCGCGAGGGCACACGGATGGCGCGCGCTGGATTCCTGACCACCCCTCCCTCCCCCCGCCGGGGGAGAGGGAGACTCCTACTCGCCGAGCTTCCGCAGGAACTCGTCCGAGGTCATCACGGTTCCGATGTTGGCCAGGTTCAGGAGCGACGCCTCGTGGAGCGCCTGGTTGTATCCCGCCACGCAGTCGGAGAGGGTGATGACCTCGTACTCCCGCATCGACGCGTCCCGGGCTGTCCCCTCGACGACGCCGTTCGTCGCGATCCCGGTAAAGACCAGGGTCGCCGCCCGGAGCCCCCGGAGGAGCTTCTCCAGCTCGGTCTGGTACATCGCCGAGTAGCCCCACTTGCGGAACTCGTAGTCGGGCCGCGGGAGCTGGGGGATCACTGCCTGGCCTGGCGACCCTTCCCGGAAGCCCTCCTTCGCGAGGAACGGCCGGAGCTGGGCCAGGTGGCCGAGGCCCATCGCCTTGCCGTCTGGATCGGTCAGGATCGTCAGCTTCGAGGCGACGATCGGGATGCGCCGCTTCCGGCACTCCGTCATGAGGCGCGCGATCCTCGGGACGATCGCTTCGATGGGGTCCACCTTGAAGCCGTTCCGGGCGAACACGCCGTCCCGGTCGCAGAAGTCCCGCTGCATGTCCATGACCATGAGCACTGTTCGTTCCACGGCTCACCTCTCTTCGATATGGGGGTTTGGGGGAAACTACGCCCCGCCGAGTTCCCGGAGTCGGTCCGTCAGCCGGCTCAATCGTGGCACGTCGCCGATGGCGCGGATGGCAGCGTGCGCCTCGTCCACACGGCCCGCCGGGAAGATCTCGGCAGTCAGGCTCCGGAACTTCCCCTCCACGTCCTCCCGCCCGCCGGGGTTGGCGTAGTAGCCGCGCGGATTCGTGCACACGGCGGAGCGCCGAGTCCCTCCACGGAGGTGAATCGAGACCTCCGTCGGGGTCTCCCGGGGCCAGCGCTGGGTGAACTCCGGATCCGCGACCACCGTGACGCGCTCGGCCAGGTCGTGGACCCGAGGGTCCTGGACTGTCGCGGGGCGGAAGGCCTCGGCGCCGGTCGTCCCGTAGCACAGCGCCGCCGCCACGGCATAGGGGATCGAGAACTTCGCGGCGAGCTGAGTTCGCGGGTGCTTCTGGTCGATCCCGGCGAACGGGGCGATGGTCCGGACCTCGATGCGCTCCACTGCGGCCGGATCCACCGCCCGCTCGGCCAGAATCGCCATCACCGCGTCCAGCGCCGGGTGGTTGTACGCGCAGCAGGCGTGGAACTTGAAGTAGTTCCGCGTGATCTCGTATCGCTCCCCGAGCCCGTCCAGGAGCGCCGTCGGCTCGAAATCCTCGCCGATGAGGCGGCCGAACGTCTCCCCTAGCCCGTCCGCGAGCCCCGTGAACCCGCTCTCGACCATCAGCGCGGCCTGAATCCCGAGCTGGGCGCCGACGCCCGCATAGCTGTTCCGAATCGTGGCCCCCTCGAGGCAGGCTTGCATCGGACTCGCCAGCGCTAGGGCCGCCGAGGCGTGAAGGAGCTCCGCGAGCATCTTCGCGTCGAAGCTCAACAGCGTCCCGCAGGCCGCGGCCGCGCCGACGGTCCCGAGGGTGCCATGGGGGTGGATGCCGCGCCGGAGCCGGCAGCTCGCGCTCAGCCGCGCGGCGACCTCGTAGCCGAGGACGACGGCGCGGAGCACCCGGCGCCCCGAGCGCCCGAGCGCCTCGCCGAGCGCGAGGGCCGCCGGCACCACGTGGATGCCGGGATGCCCGGTCGGGCGGTGCCCCTCGTCGAGCTCCAGGAACGTCCCGGCCGTGCCGTTGAGGAAGGCGGCCGCGGGTGCGTCCGTTCGCCGGAAGCCGCGAGCGAAGACCGTGGCCGGTCCGTCAGCGCCGAGGGTGCTGATCCGCCGGACGAGCCGGCCGACCTCCGGTTCCTGGCTGCCGGCCAGGATCACCCCGAGGGTGTCCAGGATCACCAGCGCCGCGTGCTGCTCGACCCCCGCGAGGACCTCCGTCGTGTCCGCCAGGAACTCCGCCAGCCCCTCGAGACCGCGCCGAACGGTCGCCGTGTCTGCTCGGGTGTGCTCCATGGAGTCTCCTCCCCTGCTCGCCCGGGGTCAGGCGAGATCCTCGCGCCGCGTCACCGGGCGCGGCAGGAATCGCCCGAAGCCCGGGGCGGCGTGCACCACCCCGTCGCGGGCCACCACGCGGCCGCGGAGCATCGTGATCACGGGCCACCCTTTGAGTCGGACGCCCGTATACAGGGTGTAGTCCGACCAGGTTCCGAAAAGATCCCGGCTCACGGTCTTTTCGAGGCCGAGGTCCACGATGAGGAGGTCCGCGTCCGCACCGACCCGGATCGCGCCCTTCCGCGGGGACAGCCCGAAGATCCGCGCGGCGGTGGTCGAGGTCACCTCGGCCGCGCGCTCCACGCTGAGCCGGCCGGTGTTGACCCCTTCGCTCAAGATCAGGGGCAGGAGCACGCCGGCCCCGGGTCCCCCGCGGACGATCTCCCAGACGCTCCCCTGCTTGGCGTCCCACAGGGTCGACGCATTGTCGGAGCCCACGCAGTCGAGGAGACCTCCGGCCAGCGCTTCCCACAGGGCGTCGTTGTCCTCCCGATGGCGCACCGGCGGGCTGAACTTGACTGCCGCAGGCGAGGCCTCGACGTTGTGGAAGAGGTAGTGCGGGCAGGTCTCGCCGTAGGCCAGGGGCCAGTGCGCCTTGACCCGTGAGAGCGCCTTCAGGGCGTCGCGCCCCGACAGGTGCACGAAGTAGACGGGGACCCGCGCCTCGGCCGCGAAGAGGCCCGCCCGCTGGATGGCCTCGGCTTCCGCAATTCCCGGGTTCGCCTCCTCCCACGCCGCCAGGCCGTCTCGCCCCGAGGCCCGGACGCGCGCGACGGCTCGGTTGATGATCTCCGCATTCTCGGCGTGCACGCAAGCCAGCGTCCCGCCATAGCGGGCCATCCGGGCCAGCGCCTCGACCATGAGGCCGTCCGTCAGCTCGTTCCAGTCGTCTCCGGGGGGTGCGCCCGGGATGCGGCGGTACGCCAGGTAGAACTTGAAGCTCGGGCACCCCCACGCCTCGATGGCGTCCTCGACGCACGCCGCCGTCGCCTCGCTGAAGACGGCCGGCGAGAAGACGAAGTCGATGACGGACGACGCCTCGCCCTGCCGCCTGAGCTCCGGAAATTGCCCCGGCTGGATCCGGTGCAGCACCAGGGCCGTGGTCACGCCCCCGATCGCCGCCGCCCGGCTGTCCGACCGGCACTGCGTGCCGAAGTCGCCCCGATAGCCCCAGTGGGTATGGGGATCCAGCGCGCCCGGGAGCACGTGAAGGCCCCGCGCGTCGATCGTGGCGCGCGCCGCGGGTGCGCGTTCCGGCCCGAGGATGGCGGCGATCTGCTCCCCCTCGATGGCCAGGTCGGCTTCCTGGACGCCCTGATCCGGAAGGACGACCCGGCCGCCACGGACGAGCGTGTCGTACGGCATGGCCCCTGGCTACACCCTGACCGGCTCGCGGGCCATGACGTCCTTGGCCACGCGCCCATCCTGGACGATCATGACGATGCGCGACTTGTCCCCCAGGACGCGGACGTCTTGGGCGGGGTCCCCGTCCACCACCAGGATGTCCGCGGCCTTCCCGAGCTCGAGCGTTCCCCAGGCGTCGCCCCGGCCGACCGCGTGAGCCGAGCCCTTCGTGGCCGCGGTGAGAACCTGGAGCGGAGGGATCCCCAGCTCCTGGAAATACGCCATCTCGTGGACGAGGTCGAAGGGTGGAAAGACGTGGGCGCCATCTGAGCCGATGGCCAGGGGTGTCTCCCGCTCGTAGGCCTTGAGAATCGTCCCCCGGCAGGCCTCGTACGCCTCCCGGCAGTCGTCGATGAACCGTCGAAGCTCCGCACCCCCGAGCTTGTGGGCCCGCGTGTACTCGCGCGCGTACGCTTCCTGAGTCCGGTAGTGGAGCCAGGCGATGGTGGGCACGAGCACGCAGCCCCGCTGCCGCATGAGCTCGAGCCCCTCCTCGTCCGCATACTCCCCCGAGTGGACGGAGATGACGCCGGCCCGCACCGCGTCCTTGAGACCGACGGGGTCGTGGGCGTGGGCGTGGACGGATTTCCCGAACTTGGCGGCCTCCCGCACGGCGGCCGAGACCTCCTCGTACCCCAGGTCCGGCGTCCGGCCGCCGATCCAGAGGTTCCCCGGCGTGCCGCTGGCGGTCACCTTGACCCAGTCGACGCCGAGGCGCATTTGCTTCCTGACGGCCGCGCGCACCTCGCCGGGGCCGTTGACGACGACCCCGAGATAGGTCTCGTTCTCGTGGTAGCCCCAGGCCGCCGTGTGATCGGCGATGCCGCCGGACCCCGACAGCATCTGCCCGGCCGCCACCACCTTGGGCCCCGGGATGATTCCGGCGTTCACGGCGTCACGGATCGCCACCGCGATGCTCCCCCGACATCCTCCGTCGCCGATGGCGGTGCACCCCATCAGCAGAATGGCCCGGGCGTTCTCCGTGGCCTTGATGGTGTTCAGCTCCAGGGGCTCGTTCATCTGCTGGAGGATGAGGGCGTACTCGCTCCTGTGGTAGCTGAGGTGCGTGTGGGCGTCGATGAGGCCCGGCATGATGGTCCGGCGGCCCACGTCGATGATCTCGGCATCGGAAGGCATGCGCAAGGATTGAACAGGCCCCACGGTCTCGATGTGGGCTCCGTCCACCACGAGGCCCCACCCATCCCGGGGCTCCCGGCCGGTCCCGTCGATCAGCCGGCCGTTGACGAGGGCGAGCTTCCCCATCGGCCGAGTCGCGTCGGCGATGCTAGCGCACCGTCCCGGTCGCTACGCCCGCGGTGACCCGCTCCCCGTGCTGGTTCTCGCACCAGACGTCCAGCGTGAGCTGGACGCCGGCTCCTTGCGGCTGTCGCTGGCGGACGACGGCCTTCGGCGTGAGCCGGTCGCCCGGCTGCACCACGCGGACGAAGGCGAGTTCCATGCGTCCGGTCACAAGCCACGCGTCGCCGAAGACGTCGAGCATGAGTGCCACCAGATAGCCCTCGGACATGACGCCCGAGGCGATGGGTGCCGGGAGCCCGCACTGCCGGGCGAACGCCTCGTCGGTGTGGATGTTCCGGCTGGGCCCCCCCGAGAAGGCCCGCATCCGCTCGAGGGTCACGACCTTGATCGTGCCCTCGAGCTCGGCGCCTTCCTGGGCCTCGTGTGCGGTGATCGCCATCGCCTAGCTCCCGCCCCGGCTGAAGGTATTGGCGCTCCGGCGGCGCATGATGACGGTCCCGTCCTCGTCCTCGATGACCGCCTCCACCACGACGTAGTCCCGGTCCCGCTTCCGGTACCGGTCGATGATCCGGAAGTGGACGCGGAGCAGCGTGTTCACTCCGGCGGGATGCAGGAACTCCGTCACTTCTCGCGCGTGGATGGCGGCCATGCCGGACGGGAGCGAAAAGCCGGGGCTGCGCGTGCAGTTGCTCTGGTTCAACAGGAGCCCGGGGTGGACCACGGCCCGGCCGCCGGACGCGCTCAGGTACCGGGGATGCGGGTCCTCCAGCGCCTCGAGGTAGCGCCGATTGAACTCCGGGGTCACGCGGAACTCGTACGTCGCCAGCGTATCGCCGACGGTCATCCGGTCCATCGTCTTGGGCACGCTCATGGTGACTCCCGCCGCAGACTCAAGTCACCCTCTCAGCCACGCGAGGGACACCCTTCCTCACGCCAGCGGAGGGAGAGGGGCGCCATCGCGTCAGCGGCCCCTCCAGACCGGGGCGCGCTTCTCCCGAAAGGCGCGTAAGCCCTCCTGCGCGTCCTGGGTCGCCTCGACCTGTCGGAGCAAGAGATTGGCGACCTTGTAGGCCTCGTCCTGACGCAGGGAGAGCGTCCGCAACGTGGCCTCCTTCATCGCCCACACGGCCAGCGGCGCGTTTTCGAGAATCTTGCGGGCGAGTCGCTCCGCGGTCGGCAGCAGCCCGTCCGGCGGAACCACGGCGTTGACCAGGCCGAGCGCCAGAGCCTCCTGGGCGGTGAGCGGCTCGCCGGTAAAGAGGATCTCGAACGCCTTGTTGAGCGGGACCCGCCTGGCCAGGATCGCGGGACCGCTGACCGACGACATGCCGCGCTTGACCTGGGGCCATCCGAAGGTGGCGTGCTCCGAGGCGACGCAGATGTCGGAGCTCAAGGCGATGCCGCAGCCTTGCGCCAGGCAGACGCCGTTCACGGCGGCGATGATCGGCTTGTAGATTTGCGTCTGTAACCCGTACAGGTCGTCGAAGGAGGGTTTCGCGTCGCTGAAGGATTCGAACAGGTCATGGCCCGACGAGAACGCCTTGCCCCGCCCCGTGATGATGGCGGCCCAGACCTCCGGGTCATCGCGGATGTCGGCAAGTGCCCGCCACAGCTCCGTCCGCATCTCGGCATCGATCGCGTTCATTTTCTCCGGACGGTTCAGGACGAGGTAGGCCAGCTTCCCCTCCACCCGATACTCAATGGTCGCCATCAGACATCAGCCCTCCCAGCCGTGAGCATGTCATGCCGCGAGCACCGGCGGCTACACCTATCGGTTTCGAGTGTTCCGGGCTTCCCACTCTCGGCGGATCGCGAGGCACTCCCGGGGCAGGATGCCGGTCACGACCCGGAGGCGGTCGCCCCACCGCGCGAGCTCGAGCAGCTTCTCCACCGTGTAGGGTCCCCACCGGCTGTCCCCCGGGTCGTGGCGGGCGCCCATCACCAGCGCGGTGATCCCGCTCGCCATGATCGCCCCGCAGCACATCGGACACGGCTCGAAGCTGGTGTACAGGGTGCATCCGGGGAACTCCACCTGGCGGAGCGCCCGGGCGGCCTCCCGGAGCGCGACGGTCTCCGCATGGGCCGTCGGGTCCAGCGTCGAGGCCACGAGATTCCGGCCCCGGGCCACCACGACGCCCTCTCGGGCGATCACGGAGCCCACGGCCGGGTTCCCCTCGGCGCCCCCCTTGGCCGCCTCTTCCAGCGCCAGCCGCATCAGCCGCTCATGGCCCTGTGACACTGCGTCTCCTCCCCGCGGGTGATGTGAGGGGTCCCAGCATGACGGGCGCCATGAGGTGCGGAAAGGCGGTCATCGGACGAGTCCCCTCATGGGGCTCAGAAGAGCCCCGCAGCCTTGGGGACGGCCAGCGTCACCCAGGGGACGTACGTGACGAGCAGCAGGATGATGACCTCCGCGATGATGAACGGGATGATCGCCCTGGTGACCTGGTCGAGGCCGATCCCGGCGATGCCACAGGCGATGAACAGACACATGGCCAGGGGCGGCGTGATGAGCCCGATCATCAGGTTGATGACGATCATGGCGCCAGCCTGCAAGGGGTGCATCCCGAGCTCCGTGAGGACCGGGAACACGAGCGGGCCGAGGATGAGGAGGTTGGCCACGGCATCCATGAACATCCCCGCGACGAACAGGAAGCCATTGATGAGGATCAGCAACAGGATCCGGTTCTCCGTGATCAGCAGGAGGAGCGCGAACAGCTTCTGGGGGACCTGGTAGAAAGAGAGGATGCGGCTGAAGACCACGGCCACGCTGACGATGAAGAGAGCGGTCGCCGTGAGCCGGGCGGTGTCGAGGAGCGCCTCGTACACCCGGCGCGGGGTCAGCGTCCTGTAGACGAGGGTCCCCAGCAGGAGGGCGTACGCCGAGGCGATGGCCCCCGCCTCCGTCGGCGTGAAGACCCCGGTCATGATCCCGACCAGGATGATGAGCGGGGCGAGGAGCGCGGGGAATGCGCGGACGGACGCTACCGCGAAGCGCCGCCCCGTCGGGAACGCGCTGGCAGGGACGTAGCCGCGGCGGCGGCTCATCACCGCCGTCACGGCCATCAGGGAGAAGCCGACCAACATGCCCGGGATCAGCCCCGCCAGGAAAAGGCCGCCGATGCTGACACCGAGCATCGCCCCGATGATGATCATCGGGACGCTCGGGGGGATGATGGGCCCGATGACCGAGGACGCGGCGGTGACGGCCACGGTGAAGTCGTCGTCGTACCGCTGCTTCTTCATGGCCGGGATCAGGAGGGAGCCGATGGCCGAGGTGTCGGCCAGCGCCGATCCCGAGATGCCGCCGAAGAACATGCTGACCACGATGTTCACCTGCGCCAGCCCGCCCCGCATCCACCCCACCAGCACATCGGAAAACTCCAGGAGCCGCTCGGTGATCCCGGCGCGGTTGATCAGCGAGCCCGCCAGGACGAAGAGCGGCAAGGCCAGCAGGGGAAAGGAGTTGAGCGCCGCGAACATCTGCCCGGGCAGGGCCGTGAGGGGGATCACCGTCTTCGACAGGACGAGGAACATCAGCACCGTCGTCCCGAGGCTGAACGCCACGGGGACCCCGATGGCCATGAGGATCAGGAACGGAATCACCAAGTAGAGGAGAAGATCCACGCGCCGTCTCCGTCAGGTGAACCGGTCGAAGTGCCGCATGTCGCCCTGCTGCCAGTGCCGGATGTCCGCGGCGATCAGCTCGATCAGGTTCAGCGTCATCAGGACGGCCCCGATCGGGACCGCCAGCTTGAGCCACCACGTGGAGAACCCCATCGACGGCGACCGCCGGCTGAACCCGAAGAGGGCCGTGGTGGTGCCGTAGTAGGCCAGGAAGAGGAGGAAGAGGAGCACCGTCGCCTCGACGCAGAAGACGAGAACCACGCGCGCCCGATCCGGCGCCTTCCGGAGGAGCACGTTGATCCCGATGTGTCCCCAGTCCCGGAGGAGGAGGCTCGACCCCAGAAAGGTCAGCCAGGCCATGGCGTAGATGCCGACCTCCTCCGCCCAGAGCAGCGACGAGTTCAGCACGTACCGGAAGAACACCTGGAGGAAGGTGACCGCGAAGATGCCCGCCGCCAAGGCAGCGCAGGTCAGGCGGGTGGCCAGGTTTGCCGCCTCGTTGAGCTGCTTGAACGCCGAAGCCACGGTTGCCCTGCCACCTTGGAGGAGACAGGGTGAGCCCTCTCCCTCCCCAAGACCGGGGAGGGAGAGGGAACACCGGCTTCAGATCCGGTTGAGCTCTCGGATCCGGTCGAGCTGTGGCCTCGTCACGCCGTGTTTTTCTTTCCCGTACTCCTCCCAGAGGGCCATGGCCGCTTCACGCCACGCCTTCATCTCCGCGGCCGCCGGCGTGTAGATGACCATCCCCTTCTCCTTGAGGTTCTGGATCATCTTCGACTCGAGCTCCCAGTCCTGCCGGTTCGCCCGGTCGGCCGCCTCGTCGGCGGCCTTCATGATCGCCTCCTGGACATCCTTCGGGAAGATGTTCCACGTGTTGCGGTTCAGGATCTGGACCTGGATGGCGTAGGTGTCGCCGACCTCCGTGGCGTGCTTCAGCACCTCGTAGAAGCGGAAGCCGAAGGTCCAGATCGGCTGGACGTGCATCCCGTCCACCACGCCCTGCTTGATCGAGGTATACGTCTCCGTCCACGGGATGGGCGTCGGGTTCCCCCCCCAGGCCCGGATGATGGCCGACGAGATGGGCGCCTGCGTCACGCGGAACTTGAGCCCCTGGACGTCCGCGGGCACGCGGAGTGGGCGCTTCGAGTTCGAGAGCAGGCGGAACCCGCCCGCGTCCACGTAGGGGAGGACCTTCACCCCCATGTCCCTCTCGGCCTTGGCCGACGAGTCGGCCATCAGGTCCGACTTGTAGATCCGATACGCCGCCTCGCGCGACACGATGGAGTACGGGAGGTTGGCCCAGTTGTAGGCGTTGGTGAACCCGCCGACGTTCGAGGTGCTGTTGCTCGTGAGATCGATGAAGCCGTTCTGCACGGCCTCGATCTGGTCCACGTCGGTCCCGAGCTCGGAGGAGTGGTGGAGCTGGAAGGTGATCTCGATGTTGTACTTCTCTTTGAGGATCTCCGGGATCCACGCGACGGAGTTGTACGTGGGATCCCCCTTCCGGGCGTTCAACCCGCAGACGATGGGACGGAGGAACTTCCTCCCGAAAGCGAGCTTCGGCACGCTGAACGGGCCGAGCGCCGCCGCTCCCGAGACGACCGCCGCGCCGCGGAGGAGCTGTCGCCGGGACACCGGCCCTGCACCCGTTTCCTGCTTCTGCCGCATCGATCCCGATCCCGCCATCGCCGCCTCCTTTCCCGTGGCCCTCCCCGGGCCCGGCCTCGTGTCAGGGTTTGGCCATGAAGCGCCGCTCGGCCTCGTGGACGGCCGGCAGCCCCACCAGCTCGTACAGCTCCCGCCGGTGCGCCATGCGGTCGAGGAATCCCTCCTGGCTCCCGGTCTGCTTGAGATGCGCCAAGAACTCCTGCATCGCGCGGTGCGCCACCCGCAGCGCCGTGGCCGGATAGATCACGAGCCGGTACCCCATCCGCTCCAGCTCGGCCGCGGGGACGAGGGGCGTCTTGCCGAACTCGGTCATGTTGGCCATCACCGGGGCCCTGATCTCTTGGGCGAACCGGGCCAGCTCCTCGCGGGACTGGGGCGCCTCGGGGAAGATGAGGTCGGCCCCCGCCTCCGCGTACGCGTTGGCGCGGCGGATCGCCGCGTCCACCCCCTCCACCGCGCGGCTGTCGGTCCGGGCGATGACGACGAACTCCGGGTCCCCCCGCGCCGCGCAGGCCGCGCGGATCTTCCCGACCATCTCGTCGAGCGACACGACGGCCTTCCCCTCCATGTGACCGCACTTCTTCGGGAAGACCTGGTCCTCGAGGTGAATCCCCGCGACACCGGCCGCCTCGTACTCGCGGACGGTCCGCATCACGTTGATGGCGTTCCCGTACCCGGTGTCGGCGTCGCAGATCACCGGGATCGAGACCGCCCGGGCGATGTACCGCGCGCTCATCACCATCTCCGTCATCGTGATGAGGCCCACGTCCGGCATCCCGAGAAGCGCCCCGACGGTCCCCGCCCCCGTCATGTAGCAGGCGGAGAACCCCGCCTGCTCGATCAGCTCCGCCGTCAAGGCGTCGTGCGCACCAGGAACCATGAGGATCCCCGGCCCGTGCAGGAGTTCCCGCAGCCGCGCCGTCGTTCGCATCGTGCCGTCCCCTTTCCGTCGATCAGCCGAGCCGGTACGTGCCGTGCTTCCTCAAGTGGGCGACCAGCCCGCCATCCCGCAGGATCGCGAGCATCACCGGGGGGTAGGGCTTGCAGGCCACCGTGGTTCCCTGCGTCAGGTTCCGAATGAGCCCGGCCTCCAAGTCGAGGACGAGCCGGTCCCCGGCCACGATCCCGTCCGTCGCCGCCTCGACCGCCGGCAGGCCGATGTTGATCGCGTTCCGGAAGAAGATCCGGGCGAACGAGCGGGCGATGATCGCCTGGACGCCGAGGGCCTGGATCACGCGCGGCGCGTACTCGCGGGACGAGCCGCACCCGAAATTCCGCCCCGCCACGATGAAGTCTCCCGGTCGGGCCCGCCTGGCGAACTCCGGGTCCACGTCCTCCAGGCAGTGCGCCGCCAGGGCGACGAGGTCCTTCGCCAGGAAGCGGTGCCGCCCGCTGGTGATGTGGTCGGTGCTGACGTCGTCGCCGAACCGGTGGACGATCCCCTCGACACCCATCACCCGATGACCTCCCGCGGGTCGACGATCTTGCCGGCCACCGCCGCGGCCGCCACGGTGATCGGCGAAGCCAGGTAGATCTCGGCCCTGGGGTTCCCCATGCGGCCCTTGAAGTTCCGGTTCATGGAGGCGATGACGACATCGCCGTCCTCCGGGACGCCCCCCGACATCCCGTTACAGGGCCCGCAGCCGGGCGTGGCGAGCGCGGCACCGGCCTCGATGAAGGTCTGGATCACGCCCTCCGCCATCGCGTCGACGAGGACCTGGCGCGAGGCCGGGATGAGCAGCAACCGGACGTCCGGATGGACCCGCCTCCCCTTGAGGACCCGCGCCGCGTCCCGCAGGTCCTCGAGCCGCGCGTTGGTGCAGGTCCCGATGAACGCCCGCGTCACCCGGGTCCCGGCGACGGCCTCGATCGGCACCACGTCGTCCACCCGCCCCGGTCGGGCGACCCGGGGACTGACGGCCGAGACGTCGTACTCCCGGACGAGCGCGTACCGCGCGTCCGGGTCCGGCGCGACCGGCCCGGACGGGGCGTCGGTCCGCTCGCGGAGCCACGCCTCCGTCCGCGCGTCCGCCTCGAAGAGCCCCGCCTTCGCCCCCATCTCGACCGCCATGTTGGCGATCGTGCACCGCTCCCCGATCGTCAGCGCCGCGGCCCCGTCCCCAGCGAACTCCACGGCCTGGTAGTTCGCGCCGTCCGCCGTGAGGTCCCCGATCAGATGGAGGATCAGGTCCTTGGCCGTCGTCCCGGGCCGGAGCGACCCGTGCAGGACGAGCCTGATCGACTCCGGCACGCGGCACCACATCTTACCCGTGGCGAGGACCGCCGCCATGTCCGTCGAGCCGATGCCGGTGCCGAACGCGTTGACCCCGCCGTAGGTGCACGAGTGCGAGTCGGCGCCGGGCACGAGCATGCCCGGCCGGATGTACCCCCGCTCCAGGAGGACCTGGTGGCAGATCCCTTCCCCCTCGTCGATCAGGATCGCCCCCATCTCCCGGGCAAAGTCGCGCGTGACCCTCTGCATGGCCGAGATGGCCTCGCTGGGGCTCGGGACGGCATGGTCGATGACGAAGGCCACCCGGGCCGGGTCGAAGAGGCGGTCGGCGCCGATCTCGCGGAAGACCTGGGCGGTGAGCGGGGTGCTGGAGTCCACGCCGCCCAGCGCGAAATCCACCGCGGCCACGACGAAGTCGCCGCCCCGGGCGTCCCTCCCGCTGGCCCGGCTCAGGATCTTCTCGATGATCGTCTTCCCCATGCACGAACCTCCCGCCTAGCCCCCGGTCACACCCGCCGACCCACCAGGTGGCCCTCCCGAATGGCCTCAACGGCCGTCCGGGGCGCGACGCAGTCGCCGGCCTGGTAGAGCGCGGCGACGCGCCCCCGGAGCGCCCGATAGAGCCCGTCGCTCGCCCGGCTCCCCGTCGCCAGGACGATGGCGTCCACGTCCTCCCGGGCCTCCTCCTCCCCAGTATAGGCGTCCGCCAGGACGACGCGGCCGTCGCGCACGCCCCGGAGACGCATGAGCGCGGTGAAGCGGACGCGCTTCCGGCGGAGGCGCTGGTGAGCCCCGACCAGGCTGACGGTGGGAAGCTTGAGGCCGACGAACGCGTACGGCGTCACCACCTCCACCCGCTTGCCCAGGTCGGCCAGGTGTTCGGCGACGCCCGCAGCGTGGAAGTGACCGTCCTCGTCATAGAGGAGGACGCGCAGCCCGAGGTTCGGCCGCCGGGTCAGGAGGTCGCGCGTCGTCACGACCGGAATGGCGCCGTTCTCTTCCAGCGACGGCGCGTACGCCGTCGAGCCCGTCGTCACCACGACGGCGTCGGGCGCCTCCCGCTCGATCAGCTCCGGAGTCACCTCGACCCCGAGCCGGATCTCCACCCCGTGGCGGGTGACCTGGTCCACGAGATAGCGGATCGCCTCGCCGAGCTCGTCCCGGCACGGGACCGTGGCGGCCAGCGCGAGCTGGCCGCCCAGGGTCTCCGCCCGCTCCCAGAGGGTGACCCGGTGCCCGCGCAGCGCGGCGACGCGCGCGGCCTCGAGGCCCGCGGGCCCGCCGCCGACCACGAAGACGCGCCGCGGGGCATCGGCCGGGACCAGGGTGCCGGTCCCGAGCTCCTGCTCCCGTCCCGCCGTGGGGTTCACCAGGCACGTGATGGGCTTCTCGTAGTGCACGCTTCCCACGCAGCCCTGGTTGCACGCGATGCAGCGCCGGATCTCGTCCGCCCGCCCCTCCCGGGCCTTCCGGGCGAACTCCGGATCGGCGATGTGGGCGCGGGCCATGGCCACGAGGTCGGCGTGCCCCTCAACCAGGATCCGCTCGGCCGCCTCCGGGGTGTTGATCCGGGCGACCGTGATGATCGGGATCCCGGGGACCGCCGCCCGGATCGCCGCGGCGAGGTACGTGAACGGCGCGGCCGGGAAGTGCATGTCCGGGATCATGGTCGGGTAGCTCAGCCCCGAATAGTTGCAGTGGCTCACCGAGAGATAGTCGAGGGCGCCCGTCGCGCCGAGCCGCGCCGCGATGCGCTCCATCTCCGGGAGGCCGAGGCCGCCCTCCGTGAACTCGTCCCCGCTGATCCGCATGCCCACGATCGGCCCGGCGCCCGCCTCGGCCCGGACGCGCGCGAGCACCTCCAGGGCGAACCGGAGGCGGTTCTGCTCCGAGCCCCCGTAGCGGTCGGTGCGGCGATTGGAGTAGGGCGAGAGGAACTGCTGGATCAGGTAGCCGTGCCCCGCGTGGATCTCCACGCCGTCCAGGCCCGCTTCGAGGGCAAATCGAGTGGCCCGGCCGAAGGCCTCGACCACCTCCGCGATCTCGCCCTCGTCCATTTCGTGGGGCGTCTCCTTGTTCTGGGGACAGCGGATCGCCGAGGGCGCGAGCAGCGGGAGGCGGCTCAGCGCGCTCGTCATCTGGCGCCCGGCGTGGAGGACCTGGGCGACGATGCCGGCCCCGTGCTCGTGGACCGCCTCCGCGATGCGCCGGAGCCCGGGAACGATCCGGGGGTCGAACCCGTTGATCGAGCCGATCGAGAACGATGTGGTCGGGTGGATCCGCAGCGCCTCCATGACGATGAGGGCAGTCCCGCCCCTGGCGCGCTCGGCGTAGTAGCGCGCGTGCCGCTCGCTCGGCAGCTGGTTCTCGGCGAGGCACGTGCCGTGCGGCGCATGGACGATGCGATTCCGGAGCGTGATCCGCCCGACGCGGAGCGGACTGAACAGGTTCGGGAACGGTGTCCCGGTGATCGCCATTGTTGGCTCCCGCTACTCGAGGTTCCCTTCGTAGAGCGCGCCCCTGTGGGTCTCGGCGATCACCCAGACCTCGCCGTTCATGGATCCTTACCGCTCGCTCGGCAGGTGGGTCCCCGCGAGCCCGCGAGCGTGCAGGACGTGGACGAACCGACGGTGGCGCGCCAGGCGGCCGGAGGGCAGCGGCGAGGGATGCAGAAACGGTTCGGCCATGGGTAGGCCCCTCGGCAGCCCGTTCGGGCCGGCGTACCCCGCCGTCGGGCCCGCGTCGGGGGCGAATCCTCGCATCGCCCAGGCCGCCACAGCGTGCAAGACTGCATACAACGATCGGCGGCTCGTGTCAAGGCGCTTTGCATACCCGCCCAGGCCGCCGCCGCCCGAAGCGGGCCTCTGCCGCACGTCGTCCCTCGGGGCGCGGTGGGCTCCCTCGTCCGCTTTGGCCTTGACCGGGGTTGCACTGGATGCTAAACAGTATGCACTCCGAAGGCACGCGAGCCGAGGCCAACCGATCTGACCTGGCATCACCGCGGCAGCCCCCGGGCCTTCTCGCCGGGCCGGGTTGCCGCGAGTCGGGAGTAAAGGCCATGCAGTTCGACACACTGATCATCAACGGGCAGGTTGTCATCCCCCGGCACGGCGTCCACCGGGCGGACCTCGGTCTGAGCGGCGACCGGATCGCGGCGGTTCTGGATCCGGGCGTCACCAGCCAGCACACGGCTCGAACGACCATCGACGCCAGCGGGAAGCACGTGTTGCCCGGGCTGATCGACCCCCACACCCACTTCGGCCTGGCCGCGGGGCTGGCCGACTGGGAGACCGAGTCCCGGTCGGCCGCCATTGGCGGCGTCACCACGGTGCTCAACTTCCTGATGTCGGGCGAGCCGTACGACGCGGAGTATCGGGCGACCCGGGAGGCCGCCGACCGGCTCAGCTACATCGACTACGGGCTCCACCTCTGCCCGTCGTCGCCGACACACCTCGAGGAGATGCCGCGCTACATGACCGAGTACGGGATCAGCTCTTACAAGTACTTCACCAGCTTCCGCGGGAGCGAGGGGCACTACCTCGGCATCCAGGGCACCGACGACTCCTACCTCTACCGGTACCTGCGGCTCATCGGCCAGCACGAGGGCGCCGTCGCCTGCATCCACACGGAGAACATCGAGGTCGTCTGGCAACTCCGGAAGGAGCTCCAGGGCGCGGGTCGGGACGACCTCGGCGCCTGGGACGCGTCCCGACCCGACTGGGTCGAGGCGGACTGCGTGCATCGAGGCATCCTCTTCGCGAAACAGACAGGGGCGCCCCTCTACATCGTGCACCTGAGCGCTGCCCTCTGCCTCGACGAGGTGCGCTCGGCTCGTCGGCGTTGGCGCGACGTGCGGGTCCACGTCGAGACCTGCCCGCACTTTCTCACCCATACCAGCGAGACGCCCCTCAAGCCGCACACCCTCGGCAAGATCAACCCGCCCCTTCGCCACGCCGCCGACGTCGAGGCGCTGTGGGCCGGCCTCGCGGACGGGACCATCGACACCGTCGGCTCGGACCACGCCGCCCGGCGCAAGGAGAAGAAGACGGGCACCATCTGGACGTCGGCCGCCGGGTTCCCGGGCACGGGCGCCATCCTGCCGGTGCTCCTCTCCGAGGGGCTGCACAAGCGCGGGCTCGCGATCGAGCGCATCGTGGAGCTGACCTCCTACAACCCGGCGAGGATCTTCGGGCTCTACCCGCGCAAGGGCAGCCTCATGGTCGGGGCGGACGCGGACGTGACAATCGTGGAACTCGACCTCGAGAAGCGCTGCGACGCGACCACGTTCCAGAGCCACGCCGACTACTCCCTCTACGACGGGTGGACCCTCAAGGGGTGGCCGGTGCTCACGATGCTGCGCGGCGAGGTGATCATGCGCGATGGCCGGCTCGTCGGGCGCCAGGGTCGGGCGCTCTACCTGCGGCGGGACCTCAGACCGAGGGCGGCGGCGGCCGCCCGCGCCGGCTAGGGCCGTTGCCGATGAGCGTCGCATCCCGGCCTCCTCGGCTCTCGCCCGACCCGCCGGGTACCCGCTTGCGGGTGCCCAGCCCGCGCCGTGCGGGCCGGGGCGCTGCGCCTCGGGTGGTCTCATCGGCCGGCGCATCTCGTCCGGCGCGTTCGGGGTCAGGCTCGGCTGGCCCGAGGCGGGCCCGGACCACGGTGCGCGCGGCGTCGCGGACGCAGCGCCTCGTGAGCCGGCTCGAGCAGGAGATCCTCTCGGGGCGGCTCGGGCCTCGGGAACGCCTCGTGGAGGAGGCGCTCTCCGCCCGCTTCGGTGTGAGCCGCACCCCCATCCGCGAGGTCCTCCGCATCCTGGAGGCGAAGGGTCTCGTCACACGGGCCTCGCGGGGGACCCAGGTACGCGAGATCTCGTGGAAGGAGATCGAGGACCTCTACGCGGTGCGCGCTGTCCTCGAGAGCATGGCGATGGACCTCGCCGCCGGCCGTCTGGACCGGCTCTCCGTGAAGCGCATCGAGGCCAAGCTGCGCGCGATGCGGCAGGCCGCGCTCCGGGGGAACGTGCGCCAATACTTCGAGGTGGACAACGAGTTCCACGCCCTCATCCTGGGGGCCTGCGGCAACGCGGTCTTGATCGATCTGCTGGCTACCCTGGAACGCCGGGTGCAGAAGTTCCGCTTTGCCCTCCTCTCGCTGTCCCAGCGCCTGGAGGAGGCGCAGCGACACCACGAGGCGGTCTTCGAGGCGGTCCGGCGGGGAGACGGGAAGGTCGCCGGGGATCTGCGGCGAGGCCGGATCGAGAGCTCGAAGGCCATCCTCGCGGAGTTCTTCCGGCACCTCGGCTTCGGCGTGCCCTCGCCGTAGGCCCGGTAGGCCCCGCCAGCCGCGACCCCGCTTGGCGACGCCGACCCCGCTCGCTGACATCCGCGCCGCCCAGGAGGCGAACTTCCAGCGGATGCTGGACCTCTGCTTCGCCGCCCATCCGCACTACCGCCGGGTCTGGCGCGAGCTCGGCGTGCGTCGCGAGGAGCTCCGGAGCCTGGCCGACCTGCCGAAGCTCCCCCTCACCCGGAAGGAGACGTACGTCGCCGACCCCGAGGCGTTCCGCCTCCGGGTCGATGAGCTCCCGGAGCTCCCGCTCGAAGAACGCACGCTGTGGGAGGTCATCTACACCACCGGCAGCACCGATCGGCCGGCGCCCTTCTACGGGACGACGCACGACCACTACGCGCGGATCTACCAGATGCGCCGGATGGCCGAGATCGCCGGCGTCCGCCGCGAGGACATCGTCGTCAACCTCTTCCCGCTCACAGCGGTCCCGCATCAGGGGTTCCTCAGCGCCCTCTACGGGACGCTCGGGGTCGGGGCGAAGCTGGTGGCGTCGTTCACCGGGCGGCCCGTGGGCGCGTTCCCCGTCCACCGGGACACGGACCACGCCGTCGATCTCGCCGCTGCGCACCGGGCGACGATCCTCTGGGGCATCTCGAGCTACGTGCGGCACGTCGTCCAGCGCGCCGAGGCGCGGGGCGCGGACCTCTCGAGCGTGCGGCTCTGCTTCGCCATGGGCGAGGGGTGCCCCCCGGGAATGCGCGAGGACATCCGACGACGGCTCCAGCGCCTGGGGGCGGGCGGCGTGGTGATCAACAGCGGCTACGGATTCACCGAGATGCAGGGGCCGGCCCCGGAGTGCTGCGAGGGGAGCGGCTACCACCTGCCGGCGCCGACCGAGTACGCGATCGAGATCCTCGACCCCGAGGCCCTGACGCCCCGGCCGGACGGGGCGCCCGGCCTCGTCGTGCTCTCGCACCTCCATCGGCGGGGGACGGTCCTCCTCCGGTATCTCGTCGGCGACTGTTCCGCGCTCACATGGGAGCCGTGCCCACACTGTGGCTTCGCCGGCCCGCGCTTCACCCTGGCGCCCTACCGGGTCGGCGGCCTCGTGAAGGTCAAGGGCACGCTCGTGAACCTGGCGGCGCTCCACGAGGCGCTCATCGGCCTCCCCGGCCTCGACGAGCACCAGGTGGTCCTCGCCAAGGCCGACCGGAGCGACCCCTTCTCGGCCGATGTCCTCGTCATCCGGGCCGCCGTCGCAGAGACGCATCGCCCCGCCCTCGGTGCCGAAATCCGGCGGCGGGCGGGCGCGGTCTCGGAGGTCTCGGTCGAGGTCGAGTTCGTCCCGCCCGAGCACTTCGCCGAGCGGTTCCGGGAGTACAAGTTCGGACGCGTCGTCGACGAGCGGCCGCCGGCCGGGCGCCTGACCTGACCCGCGCGCCGACGCCGGCCAGAGTCCACTGGGGGAGCCCGAGCCCCCGAGGGTGCTCACCCGCCGCCACACCCGCCTGAGCGCCTCCCCGGGGGCCGGCCCCGACGACGCGCAGCCGGCCCGGGCGAGCGGCCTCGGACGTCCGACGGTCCCATGCGCGGAGCGCTCATGCCCGACCGGCCGCGCCTCACAGTGGCGGATGGCGCGTGTGCCAGGCTGTGGCCCGCTCGAAGGCGTGGGCGACCCGGAAGATGGCCGGCTCGGTGAACGGAGCCCCGGCGAGCTGGAGGCCGATCGGCAGGCCCGCCGACGAGAAGCCACACGGGATCGAGATGGCTGGCGTCCCCGCGAGGCTGAACGGCGTCGTGTCGGCGCGAGCGCCGAAGAAGCGGCGCGCGGCACCTGCCGCGCTCGCCACGGGCTCGGCTTCCTTGCCGATGGCCGGCGCCGGCGTCGGCCGGGTCGGACCGACCAGCAAGTCGTAGCGCTGGAAGGCCTCGAGGATTTCCTGACGGATCAGGGCGCGCGCGCGCTGGGCCTGATGATAGAGCGCCGCGGGCAGGAGACTGGCGGTGAGGAGCCGCCGGCGGGTTCCCTGGTCGTAGTCGGCCGAACGATGCCGCAGCCACTCCTGGTGCCGGGCGGCGCCCTCGGAGTCGCAGAGCGCCATGAACACCGCCCCCGCGACGAGGCTCGTCGGGAGTGAGACGTCCTCGACGGAGGCGCCCAGGGCCTCAAGCGTCCGCGCGGCGTCGCGAACGGCCTGCCTGACCTCCGCGTGGGTTCCCTCGCCGTCGACCAGCTCCAGGATCAGACCGATCCGTAGGCCGCGGGCGTCGCCCCCGAAGGCAGCGCGGTAGTCCGGGAGCGGACGGCGACTGGTGAGTGGATCCTTGGGATCGTATCCGGCGATCACGCCCAGCACCAGCGCGCTGTCCTCGACGGCGCGGGTCAGCGGGCCCGCGGTATCCATCGACCAGCTCACCGAAAAGGTGCCATGCCGTGACACGAGCCCCCAGGTTGGACGCAAGCCCACACAGCCACACCAGGCCGCTGGCCCGCGTACTGACCCGCCCGTGTCCTCGCCGAGCGTGAACGCCGCCAGGGCGGCGGCCGTGGCCACCGCCGACCCGCCCGAGGAGCCTCCCGGTTGATGATCGGGGTGCCAGGGGTTTCGGGGCTGGCCGAAGGGGAAGCAGACCGTCCCACCGAACGCGAACTCCGAAAGGTTGAGCTTTCCCAGGAGGATCGCGCCCGCGGACTTGAGCCGCGCGACCACGGTCGCGTCCTCCGCCGGCACGTTGGCGTCGAGAATGCGCGAGCCGACGGTAGTCCGGATCCCCTGGGTGTCGAACTGGTCCTTGACGGCGAACGGGACGCCGTGGAGCGGCCCGCGCAGCTCGCCGCGCACCACCTCCGCCTCCGCGCGACGCGCGGCCTCGCGCGCGGCGTCGGCGGTCACGGTGACGAACGCGCCCAGGCGACGGTCAAATCGCTCGATGCGGGCGAGGTAGTGCTCGACCAGGTCGACCGGCGAGAGCTCCCTGGCGCGGACGCGCGCGGCCAGCTGCGTCGCGCTCAGATACGCGAGGGCGTCGGGCCGGTCCGTCACGCCGCGCGGTCCGGATCCACGGGTGCCGGAACAGGCTCGGGGCCCCCGGACGGCAACTCGCCGAGCGGGGCCAGCGCGTCGACGAAGGCGTTCAGCCGGTGCGTGACCTCGGCGAGGTCCTCCGGCGTCATCGGGAGGCCGAGCGCCCGAGCCATGGCCCGCACGTGCTCTTCGGTGAGGGCCACGGTCCCGTCGCGCGCGTCGCGGGTGCTCGCGTCTCGATGATCTCGATCGGGAAGAGCCAAGGACACGCTTCCCGGTGCTCCGACCACCCTCAGCCGAGCGGGACGCGCGGCAGCACTTTCTCGCCGAGGAGACCGATCGACTCGATCGGCAACTGCTTCGACCAGCCGGCTTGAATCAGCCTCACGTAGAGGTGCGTGACGCCAGCCGCCCCGTACTCCAGGATCCGGTCGACACACTCGTCCGCGTCCCCGACGATGGCTCGCTCCCGCACCTCCCGCTCGAACGGCAGGATGAGCTCAACCGTCGTCCGCTCCTGCAGGCCGAGCTTCTTGTAGTACTCGAATCCACCCGGCAGCACGCTCTCCGCGAGCCTGTACGCGTCCTCCCGCCGGTCAGCGACGCACACGTTCCGAAACACCGCGATCGGGGCCTCGTCCCTGAGCCCTCGCGCCTCCCGCGCCCCGGAGAAGATCTCCGCGTGGCGCCGGATGTTCGCGATCGTGGACTGCGGGGGCGCCAGCAGCCCGTCGCCCAGCCGCCCCGCGCGCTCGGCCGCGCCATCGCTCTGCGCCCCGATCCAGATCGGCGGGTGCGGCTTCTGGACCGGGGTGAATGCCATCCGCCCCTCCGTGAGGTGGTAGTGTCGCCCGTGGTGCGTGACCGTCTCGCCCGTCCACAGCCGCTTCATCAGCGCGAGCGCTTCCTCGAAGCGCCCCGCGCGCTCGCGTCGAGCGATGCCCGCCGCCTCGAAGAGCTGGTCTCGGTAGCCGATCGCCACGCCAAGCGTGAAACGCCCGCCGCAGATCGCGTCGAGCGTCGCCACCATCTCCGCCAGCTCCACGGGGTTCACCAGCGGCAGTTGAATGGTGCCCGTCGCCAGGTTCCAGTCTCCGGGCTCCGCCGCCAGCCGCGCCATCACCAGCATGGGGTGGAAGAACTTCACCGGATGCGACACCCAGTGATACGGCGCGACGACGTGCGTGAACCCCGCCGCGCGGCCCAGCCGCATCATCTCGACCCACTGATGGACCTGCCGCTCCACCGGCAGCGCCGGATCTCCAACCCCCAGGTACAGCCCGAAGCGCATCGCTGTGCCCTCCTTCGTCCGTCGGAGGTCGCCGACAGCATAGCCGACCCCGGGTAGAGCGCGCCAGCGGGTGGGGCACATGCCGCCGGGTCAGTCCGGCCCCGCAACAGCGCTGCCGGACCGCGGCGGCGGACGGCCGTCGACCGGCCAGGACGCGCACAGTCTCAGCGCGCCGATCATGGGGCAACCGGAGGGCAGGCAATCTCCGGGGCACGAGGGCCTCGTCCCCCTTGACACCATGGCACGACCCCCTTAGACTCCCCGTGGACTCCCGCGGAAGGAAGTGGCCACCAACGACAGCTCGCCCACGGCGGCTGAAGCGCAAACGGCGTCGTGTACTGGTCCTTCCCAGGATGGACCTGAACCAGAGGAGGCCGGAGATGAGACATCGAGTCTCGGCGGTGGTTCTATCCGTGGTGGTTGCCGTGCTGCTGGTAACGCCGACCTGGGCACGAGCACAGGAGCAGTTCAAGCTGAGGTGGGGCCATTATCTGGCTCAGGGGCCGTTCCTTGAGGTGGAGCAAGACTTTGCGAAAAAGATACAGGAGCGGACCGGGGGACGGGTGAGGATCGACATCACGTTTGCGGAGGGGCTGGGCAAGGGTCCGGAACTCCTGACCCTGGCGGGCCGAGGCGCGATTGACATGGCCACCTCTGCGCCGGGCTACTACGCCGACAAGTTGCTCTTTTGGAAGGCCTTCCAGATCCCCTTCGTGTTTGATTCCCCCCACGAGGCCATGAAAGTGCTCGCCGCGTCCGTCGAGGAGTTCCCCATCTACAGGGAGGAGATGGACAGGCTGAATATCCACTGGCTCTTCCAGCAGCCCCTGGGGGTCTACTACTTGACCGGACCGTCGCCCGACTGTGACACCGTGGAGAAGCTGAAAGGGAAGAAGATCCGCAGCTTCGGTGCCGACATCCCCAAGGCCCAGAGCGCAATCGGGGCTGTGCCCGTGACCGTGTTCCCCGTAGAGGTCTATGAAGCCCTTCAGCGGGGAACGATAGACTACTCATTTCTGAACCCCGGCAACATCCAGCAATACCGATTGTACGAGGTGGGCAAGTATAGCTGTGGGCCGACCATGGCTATCACGGGGCACAACATCGCGATAGGAAAGCGCACCTGGGGCAAGCTGCCCAAGGACATTCAGGGAATCTTTGAGGATCAGGCGAAGAAGACCCAACGAGAGTACCTGGCCTGGCTGGACGGGTTCGAGACGAAGGCCATGCGGAACATCGAGGCTGCAGGCGGGGTGTTCAAGCAGTTCCCAGCTAAGGAACTGGCCAAATGGAAGGCCGCCGCCCCCGATTTCCTGGAGGCATGGGTGAAAGAGATGGAGGGGAAGGGCTACGGCGACACGGCCCGCCGCGTGGCCAAACGGTGGCGAGAGCTCACGGCTGACTGATCCCTCGAGGCGGCGTTGAAATCGGAGCACCCCGCCACCCGCCGGGCTTGCCTCAGGCGGGGGCGGGGTTCTTCGTCCTCCACGCGGGTGATGTTCTGGCGGGGGAAGTGGACGTCGAGGCCCAGCCGCGCCGAAGAGCACTGACCCTGAACGACGGAACTGTGCGAACAAGCCCCGGCGGTGCGCCGGCTCGATGGCCCGCCCGCCGGGCGGCCTTCCCGCTCCTGAGGACGTCTCTGTGGTCTCATGCCTCCATCCCACAAGCACCGACGGCCCGACCGCGTAGGGCCATCAATTCGACACAGCTCAGCCAGGCCCGATGCGACGGCTAGGCAGAGTGATGGAGCGGTTGGCGTCAGCGGTGTTGCTGCTCGGAGGGATGGGCACGCTGGCTGCCATGTTCTTGGGAACCGCCGATGTGGTGGGCACCCAGTTCGCCGGCCAGCCTGTCGCAGGGACCCTGGAGCTCACCGAAAGCACCATGGTGCTCATCGTGTTCGGGGCCCTGGCCTACACGCAGATGCGGCGGGCCCACATCCGCGTGGAGCTGGTTTACGCGCACGTGGGGCCGCGGGCCAGGGCAGCCATGGACGTCCTGGCGGACCTGGCTGCGCTCCTCTTCTTCGGCCTCCTGCTCTGGCAGTCCATGGGAGAGGCCACCCTGAGCTGGCGCGTCCGCGAGGCGACCGTCGGCCTGGTTCGGTTCCCCCTCTACCCGGCCCGGTGGACCCTCGTGGTCGGGACCGGGCTCCTGCTCGCGCAACTGGGGTTGGACCTCCTTCAGGACGTCCAGCGCGTGAGGGGCAGGCAAGCTATCGAGACCCCTCCGGTGGGACCGGTCATCCCGGACATCCTGGCGCCCCACGACAACAAGGAATAACGGGAGAACCGTTCGTTGCTCGATCCTGGGCTGACGGGCCTCATCGTGGCGATGCTCCTGCTGGGCGCCCTCGCCGCCGGGGTCCACATCGGGGTGGCATTGGGCCTGGGCGGTCTGCTGGGCATGTACCTGGCCATCGGGCCGGACGCGGCGCTCGGGCAGCTCGCCACGGTTCCCTTCAGCACCACCAACTCGTTTACCCTGGCGGTCATTCCCCTGTTCATCCTCATGGGGGCGCTAGCGACGAACGCCGCTATCACGACGGACCTCTATCGTGTCGCGTACAACTGGCTGGGCCATCTGCCGGGCGGTCTGGCCATCGCCACCACCCTGGGCTGTGCCGCCTTCGGCGCAGCCTGTGGCTCCTCGGTGGTCAACGCCGCGGTCTTTACCCGGATGGCCCTGCCAGAGATGGCCAAGTTCGGCTACAGCAAGCGGCTGGCCGCCGGGTGCATCGCTGCGTCGGGCACTCTCGCCTCTCTGATCCCGCCCAGCATCCTCATGGTGATCTACGGCATCGTGACGGAGCAGTCCATTGGCAAGCTGCTCATCGCCGGCTTCCTCCCGGGGGTCTTCTCTGCCATCATCTACATGATCGGTATCTACATCCGGGTCAGGCGGAACCCTCAGCTCGCTCCGCTTCTCGACATCCATATCCCCTGGCGCACGCGCTTGCGCTCTCTCTATGGTGTGTGGGGCATCATCGTCCTGTTCACGCTCGTGATCGGCGGAATCTACACGGGCCTGTTCACTCCGACTTACGCGGGGGCCGTGGGAGCCTTCGGCGCCTTCATCATCGCCCTGGGCAAGCGCCGCCTCAACCGTCAGACGCTGACGGAGACGCTCAAGGACGCTTCGGTGACGACCTCGGTGATCTTCATCATCGTGGTGGGGGGCACTCTGTTCGCCCGGTTCCTGACCTATGCCGGGCTGGTGGGCGATGTGTCCGGCGCGCTCCTGGCCCTGAACCTCAACAGGTACGTCTACCTCATGTGCTATGCGGTGCTCTACGTCATCCTGGGCATGTTCATCGAGCCCATCGCCATCATGGTGATGACCCTGCCCGTGATGTTCCCGATCATGAAGGGCGCGGGCTTCGACCCCATCTGGCTTGGGGTGATCTCCATCAAGCTCGCGGAGATCTCTCTGATCACGCCGCCGGTGGGGCTCAACGTCTACGTCGTGAAGAGCGCCTCTCCGATACCTCTGTCTCTGGAGGAGGTCTTCGCCGGCATCCTGCCCTTCCTGCTGCTGGACTTCATTACCCTGGCCCTTCTCATCATCTTTCCGCAGATTGTTCTGGTGCTCCCCAACTTGATGTCCTAGCCTCGTGGACCGTCAATGACGCTGCAGCGAGACAAGATGCTCCCTGCAGGGGTTGCTCCTGTGAGCGTTCACGCGAGGAACGACAGCGATACTAGGGAAGCAGGAGGACCTTGCCGAAGATGTCTCTGGAAGCGACGACCCGGTGGGCTTCGGCGGCGTCAGCGAGCGGAAAAGTGGCATGGATAACGGGCTTCAGCCTGCCCGCCGCCGCCAAGCCCATGACCGTCTTGAGCTCGGTCAACGTTGCGTTCCTCGAGCCGACAAGCCGAAGCTGCCGGCGGAAGAACGGGATGATGTCCAGGGGCACGACCTCGCCGGCATGCGCACCGACCGTGACGACGACGCCGTCTTTTTTCAGGCATTCGAGGCTTCGGATGAACACGTCGCCGCCGATGTGCTCCATGATGACGTCCACCCCCTGACCACCCGTGAGCTCCAGGACACGCTGGGCGAAATCTTCGCGGGTGTAGTTGATGAGGTGGTGGGCGCCCAGCGCCTTGGCCCGCTGGAGCTTCTGTTCACTGCTGGCGGTGGCAACAATGGTGGCCCCCGCCAGGCTGGCCACCTGGATCGCGGCACTCCCAATACCGGAGCCTGCGGCCTGGATGAGGACGGTATTGCCGGCTCGAAGGCCCCCGCGGTTGATGAGCACGTGCCAGGCTGTCCCGAAGGCGATCTGGCTCGCCGCGGCCTCCTGAAAGCTGACCTGCGATGGCAAGCGCTGTAAGGAGGAGATGGGGACTTTCACGAACTCGGTGTAGCCCCCGGGCAAGTCGAGGCCGAAGAATCCCCCCCGGTCGCACAGGTTATCTCGGCCGCTCAGGCAAAACTCGCAGGTGGAACAGGGAAGGCGACATATGACCCAGACGCGGTCCCCCTCCCTCAGGGGGCTTCCCTGGTCGCCGATGGCGGCCACCTCGCCGGCAAATTCCCGGCCGAGCACGTGAGGGAAGGACACGGGAAAGCGGGAGGTGCCGGCCCGGACGTCCAGGTCCACGTGGTTGACGCCGACCGCGCGCACCCGCACCACCGCCTCGCCGACCCCCGGCTTTGGCTCGCGAGCCTCCTCGCAGACCAAGACTTCCGGTCCACCAAACCGATGGAACCAGGACACCTTCATCGCCGCCGTCCTCGTCCACCGCGGACCGCCGAGGGCCGACCCGTGTCGTCAAGGCTGAGCATGATCAGGTCCCGGCCGCGCGGTCGCGCCGCTCGACCCCGGAGCGGTCCTGGTCCAGCTTATGGCCGTGAGGGGCGTATGGGGTGGCATTAGGATCTCCCTTGACGAAGCGGGCCTTGCCCTGGGCTCGCACCACCTTCCCACCCTCCATGACCACCTCGCCCCGCTGCATGGTCAACTCCGGCATGCCCAGAAGCTCGAACCCATCGAAGGAGGAATAGTCGGCGTTGCCGTGCTGGCCCCTGACGGAATGCGGCCGGGCAGGGTCCCAGACAACCAGGTCGGCGTCGGAGCCGGGCTGGAGGGTGCCCTTCCGTGGGTAGAGGCCGAAGACCTTGGCCGGATTCTCGCACAGCACCTGCGCCAGCCGGGGGAGGCTGATGCGCCCCTGGTTGACGCCGTAACTCCAGATGACCGGCACCATGAACTCGATGGTATTGAGCCCATATGGGGCCTCAAAGATGTTCTCTGTCCCCGGGCCGGCCAGCTTGCGGGCCCGGGTGAAGCCCCCGGAGTCGCTGCCTACTACGTCGATGGTGCCGTCGGCCAGGGCCTGCCATAGGGCCTCGCTGTCCTCCCGCTCCCTCAGGGGCGGCCCCACCTTGCCGAGGGGCCCCTTCTTCAGGACCTCCTCGTTCGTCAGGGTCAGGTAGTGAGGGCAGGTCTCGGTGAAGAGAGGCATCCCCTGCTCTCGAAATCGCCGTACCACCGGCAGGGCTTCTTTAGTGCTGAGGTGGACGGGATAGAGGGAGGTGCCCACTACCTGAGCAAAGGTGGAGGCTCGGTTCACTGCTTCGGCCTCCAGGATGTTTGGCTGGGAGGGCAAGAACCACTGGGGCCCTTTTTGATCCCGGGCGAGGAAGCGCTCAGTCAGATACTCGATGCAGGAGCCGCTTTCGGCATGAACCATGGTCAGGCCTCCGTCCCGAGATGCTAGGTCCAAGACGTGAAGTATGGCCTCGTCAGAGATCATCATGCCGCGACGCTTGTAGGCCATGAAGACCTTGAAGGAGGGCACCCCCAAACGTATGAGCTCCGGGATGGAGCGCTGCAGGGAATCCTCGTCGGCGGCGGTGAAGGTGCCGTGGACGGCGAAGTCAAGGTAGGAGGTGGTCTCACCCTCCTGGACAAACGCCTTGACGACGTCAGGAGTGTAACCTTCAAAGCCCCAGGCCCTGACGTTCCCCACGAAGGCCATGATTGTGGTGACGCCGCCAAAGGCGGCGCAGATCGAGTACTGGTCGATGCGGTCGGCGTAGACGGGGTGGGCGTGGGCGTCGATGGCTCCGGGCAGGACGTACTTGCCGGAGGCGTCAATGACCCTACGGGCCTCTCGAGCCGATAGGTCTGCCCCCATCTCCGCGACCCGTCCGTCCTTGACCAGCACGTCGCTGCGGCTGATGCCCTTGCCCGTTACCACCAGCCCACCCGTAACCATGAGGTCGGCCCGGTCCGTGGCCATAGTTCGGATCCTCCGAAAGGGGTGCTGAGATCGAGGTGCCGGCGGAAGTGTAGAGCCTGGCAACGGCGCCAGTCAACTCGATCCACCCCGCGCGCCGGATCTCCCCGAGGTGAACCAACCAACACTCAGACGAGACCCCGAACAGACTTGAAACGCGGGCTCCCGGCACATCGCCGTAGGGGCCGCGTTGCGCTATCCTGGAGGATGTTCCGCCCGGATTGGAGAGCCAGATGCCTGAGTACGACGTGATCGTGGTCGGCGCGGGGAATGCCGCGCTCGCCGCCGCGGTGTCGGCGTGCGAGCAGGGCGCCCGCCGCGTGATGGCGCTCGAGAAGGCGCCCGAGGAGCTTCGCGGCGGGAACACCCATTACAGCGGCGGGCTCCTGCGTTTCGCCTTCGACCGGCCGGAGGACCTCTTGCGCCTGGTGCCGCAGGCCGAGCAGCGGATCCCGGGCTTCGTGAAGGGCGTGCAACCGTACCCGCAGAGGCTCTTCCGGGACGACCTCTCGCGCGTCACGGAGGGACGGACGGACTCCGAGCTGGCCGAGATCCTGGTCGGCCGCTCGTACGACACGGTCCGGTGGATGGCAACCCAGGGGATCGCGATGGAGCCCGCGGTGTCGCTCTCCGGTATCAAGGTCGGCGACACGATCAAGTGGTCGCCGGGCGCCGTCATCCGTGCGCGGCACGAGGGCGTCGGACTCTCGCGGACGTGGTTCGACATCGCCCAGCGCCGCGGGGTGGAGATCCGCTACGCGACCACCGCCCTCCGTCTCATCCAGGACGCACGGGGGCGGGTCGCCGGCGTCGGCGTCCAGGACGACCACGGGTTCGCCGAAATCTCCGCGAAGGCGGTCGTCCTCGGCTGCGGCGGCTTCGAGGCGAACCCCGAGTGGCGGGCGCGCTACCTTGGCCGGCCGTGGGACCACGCCAGGGTGCGTGGCACGCGCTACAACACGGGCGACGGCCTCAGGATGGCGCTCGAGATCGGCGCACTGCCGTACGGCCAGTGGACCGGGTGCCACTCGACGCCCATCGACGCCGACGCCCCGCCGTACGGCGACCGGAAGCTCACCGACAAGACGAACCGCCTCTCCTACCCCTTCGGGGTGCTCGTCAACGCGCGCGGGCGCCGCTTCTTCGACGAGGGCGAGGACTTCCAGTTCTACACGTACGCAAAGCTCGGCGGGATCATCCTAGGCCAGCCGGGTGGCGTCGCCTGGCAGATCTTCGACGCCAAGGTTGCGCACCTCCTCGAGGGACGCTACCAGACCGGCAAGCCCGTGATCGCTGACACGCTGGGACGCCTGGTGGCGGCGCTGCCGATCGACCGGGCCGCGTGCCTCGCCATGCTCGAGGAGTACAACGCGGCCGTCGAGAGCGGAGCGTTCGATCCCACGGCGCGCGACAACCTCCGCACGCAAGGGCTCGAGCTACCGAAGTCGAACTGGGCGCAGCGCCTTGAGACGCCGCCGTTCGTTGCCTATGCGGTGACCGGCGGCATCACGTTCACGTTCGGCGGGGTGAAGGTGGACGCGGGGGCGAGGGTCATGAGCACGCGCTGGGAGCCGATCTCCGGCCTGTACGCGTGTGGCGAGATGGTGGGCGGCGTCTTCCACACCAACTACCCCGGCGGCACCGGACTCATGTCGGGTGCGGTGTTCGGGCGCCTGGCCGGTGCGAATGCTGCCGGTGAGTGAGCGACACGCCCTGACCCCTGCGCGCGCTCGGCGTGTATCCGCCTACCCGGCTCGATCTCGACGGGCGCGACTCTGGTTGAGCGCCCGGCTCCCCTGGGGATCACGGCGACCGTGCGTGCTCCGGGCGACGGGAGCGCCCGGTGCAGCAGAGGGCAGCAGCGGATGGCGCGAGCACTGACTCGAGAGCTGGCGAGCTGGGTCGCGAGCCTGGCATGGGACCAGGTCCCCAAGCCCACCCGCGAGGTCCTCCGAGCGGCCGTGCTCGACACGCTCGGTGCGGGACTCTACGGCTCGACGACGCCGTGGGCGCGCGTGGTGCGCGAGTGGGCTGAGCGCGCGGCCGGCAAGGGCGTGGCCTCGGTGTGGGGCGCGCCGGCGCCCTCGCTCGGCGCGGCCGAGGCCGCGCTCGTCAACGGGGTCGCCGCCCACTCCTTCGAGCTCGACGACTATCACCAGTCGAAGATCCACCCCGGCGCGGTTGTCCTTCCCGCGGTGCTTGCGCTGGGCGAGGCCTCGGGGGCGACCGGCACGGACCTGCTTACCGCCGCCGCCGCAGGCTACGAGGTGATGATCCGGTCGGCCCTCGCCCTCGAGCCCGTGGGGGCCCGGTTGCGCGGCTGGCACCTCACGGGCGTCACCGGCCCTCTCGGCGCCGCCGCGGCTTGCGCCCGGCTGCTCCGCCTGGACCCGGAGCGCACCGCCTGGGCCCTCGGCCTCGGGGCCACCCAGGGTTCCGGCCTCTTCGCGTTCAACGCTGACGGCAGCATGTCCAAGCGCCTTCACCCCGGACGGGCCGCGCACGCGGGCGTCCTGGCTGCTGAGCTTGCCAGCGTGGGTTTCACGGGTCCGGCGGAGGCCTACGAGGCCGGGGATGGGGGATTCCTCAAGGCCTTCTCAGAGGGGCCCAGGCCAGAGCGGCTCACCGCCGACCTCGGCCGCGCCTGGTGCACGGACGCCACCTCCTTCAAGCCCTACTCGTGCTGCGGAAGCCTCCACGCTTACGTCGATGCAGCCCTGGCGCTGCGGGCAAAGCACGGCCCGCCCCGCGAGGGCACGAGGGTACGCGCCGGCCTCAGCCGCGTCGTTGGCGTCCAGTGCGGGTTCCCGTACGAGCCGTCCACGGTGATGCACGCGCAGATGAGCCTCCGCTACTGTGTCGCCGTCGCGCTCCTCGAGGGCGCCGCGCTTCCGGAGGAGTTCGCGCCGGAGAAGCTCCACGACCCCCGGATCGTCGACCTCGCGCGGCGGATCGAGCTCGTCCCCGACGCGGCGCTCGACCGCCTCTATCCCGAGCACTTCGCGGGCTGGGTGGCCATCGAGCGCGGCGCCCTCACAGAGCGCGCGGACGTCCTCGATCCGACGGGGTCCATCGCCCGGCCGATGGCCTGGCCCGGGCTCGTCGAGAAGTTTCGGCGCCTGCTGGCCGGGGCGATCCCCGCCCCCGCGCTGGACCGCACGGAGGCCGCCGTGAGGCGGCTCGAGGAGACAACGGCCCGCGACCTGGTCGCTGCCCTGGTGAAGGACTGACCATGGCCGGGGCGACCGAGCGGCTTGCCGAGCACGTCTGCGCGACCGAGTACGCGAAGCTCCCGCCCTCTGTCCTCGGCGTCGCGCGCGCGGTGATCCTCGATGGCCTCGGCGTCATGCTCGCCGGCCATACCGAGCCGCTCGCGTCGATCCTTGTCGATTACGCCCGCTCCGCGGGGGGGACGCCGGAGTGCGCGATCGTCGGGACGGCCGTGAGGACCTCGGCGCCGACCGCGGCCCTGGTCAACGGGACGCTCTGCCACGCCCTCGATTTCGACAATACCTGGTATCCGATGACTCATCCTACGTCGCCGACGCTGCCGGCGCTCCTCGCGCTCGGCCAGAGGTTCCACCTGCCCGGAGCCAGGCTCCTGGAGTCCCTTGTGGTCGCGTTCGAGGTGCAGGGTCGGATCCGGCTCGCCGGCACGCGTGCCTGGCCCATGTTCGCGCGTGACGTCTTCCACCCGCCCGGTCTCTACGGCACGCTGGGCGCCGCTGCCGGCTGCGCGCGCCTGCTCGGCCTCGACCCCCTGCGCGTGCGGCGTGCGCTCGGGATCGCCAGCTCCCGGTGCGGGGGGCTCCGCGCCAACGTCGGGACCATGGTGAAGCCCATGCACTGCGGGGTAGCCGCGCGCGCTGGCGTCGAGGCAGCGCTACTCGCCGCCGCCGGGTACACCGGCAGCGAAGACATCCTCGAAGCCGACGGCGGCGTGGGCGAGGCGTTCTTCGGGCGGGACCGCTTCGACGCCCACCTCGTCGTCGCGGGCTATGGCGCACCCTTCCGCATGGAAACGCCAGGCGTTGGCTTCAAGAAGTATCCCGCGAACTACTACACCCACCGCCCCATCGACGCCGCGCTCGACCTTCGGGAGCGCGGGGTGACGGCCGCGAACCTCGTCCAGCTCGACGTCTCCTTCCCCGCCCTCGCCTACGTCTCGCGGCCGTCGCCGCGCACCGGGCTCGACGGGAAGTTCAGTGTCCAGTACACGATGGCCGTGGCGCTCCTGGACGGCCGCGTCGTGATCGACAGCTTCACCGACCGACGGCGCTTCGCGCCTGACGTGCAGGCCCTCCTGCCCCGCATCCACGTCGTCTTCGACGAGGCGATCCCGGTGGACTTCGCCGAGACCTGGGTCGTCGCGCGCGCCCATCTCGACGACGGCCGCGAGGTTGAGACTCGCGTCGACCACCCCCGTGGGATGTGGGCGCGACCCCTCACGGCCGCCGAGCGCGAGGAGAAGTTCTACGACTGCGCAGAGCGCATCATCGGGCGCGCTCGCGCCGAGGGCCTCCACGCCCTGGTGCGGACCCTCGAAGACCTCGATGACGTCGCGGAGCTGGCGCACGCCGCCATGCGGGTTTGACGACAAGCCCCAGACCGCGTCTCCGACCGCCCCCTCCCGCGATTTCGCCCGCCGCCCGCCCCGCCCGTGCTCCTGGATCGCGCGCCGTCGCCCGGGCGCGGTCGCCGGCCGGCGGCGTCCAGCCCTGAAGGCGTGCGTGGGATCGGGAATGCCGGTCCGCTGCGGGGCCTGCTGACCTCTAGGCGGACGCCGAGGGTCCGCGTCGCACCATCTCGGCGGCGGTCTCGCCGGCGAGGCGGCCGAGGTTCGCTGCCATCAGCAGGCCGCTGCCGGACAGGTAGCCCCAGTCGGCGGGGCCGGAGAGTCCCCGGGCCGCCCCGCCCCCCGCGAAGAGGTTGGGCAGCGGCGTGCCGTCCGGCCGCAGTACCCTGGCGGTCTTGTCGACGACGAGCCCGCCCTGCGTGTGGAAGAGCGCCCCGGTCACCTTCGCGACCCAGTAGGGCGGCGGGAGCGGTGGGTGGCCGGTGAAATCCCGCCCGAAGGAATCCGGGCGCTCCCCCCGTGCCATGGCCTCCACGTCCCGCACCGTCCGGGTCAGCGTCGCGGCCGGACACCCGATGAGCCGCGCGATCTCCTCGACGGTCGACACCTTGTGCAGCGCGCCGGCGCGGAGCGCCTCCACGTGACAGTGGAACTGCAGGGCCACGCGCTGACACCGCTCGTCCCAGATCGTCCATGCCACGTGCCCCGGCTGGCGGATCACGTTCAGCGCCTGCTCCGAGTATCCGGCGTTCTCGTTCGAGAAGCGCTCGCCGCCGGCGTTGACCTGGAAACCTCCCTCGGTGATGCACGGCCACCCGAGGCGGATGTGGTGGGGCGTGGTCACCGCGCCGTGACCCTGGAAGCTCGCCATGTCGGCCACCGCCGCCCCGAGCGCGAGTCCCCAGCGCACCGCGTCGCCCACGTTGCCCTCGTGGCCGTGGTAGTGCGCGTCGACCATCTCGGGGATATGCTGCTGCAACATCTCGCGACTGCCGCCGTACCCGTCGCAGGCCAGGATCAGGGCATGGCACCCGACGTCCTCGGTCGAACCGTCTGGGCGCGTGACGCGCACCCCGTGCACCCGCCCGCGCTCGTCGGCGAACAGGTCGGTGACCGGGGCCGACGTCACGATGTCGACCCCGGCGCGCCCGAGCGCCTCGAGCAGCGCGGTCAGCAGTTCTTGGCCCCATCGCTGCGGGGTTCCGTGCATCCGGTGGCGGGAATGACCCGGGTAGAGGAAGTCGTCGAGCGGGGAGAGCGGGACCTTGTGCGTGTCCACGAGCCAGTCGATGGTCTTCGCTGACTGCCGCGCGATGTGGCGCGCGAGTTCGCCGTCGTTCTGGCCGCGGGCCTTCCGGATCAGATCGTCCGCCAAGAGTTCGGGATGATCCTCGATGCCCGCCGCCCGCTGCAGCGCGGTGTCAGCCCCCGGAATCTGCCCGCCCGAGAGAGCCGTGTTGCCCCGGGGGGTTTCGTCGCGCTCGAGGATCGTGACCCCGACGCCGCGCTCGTGGGCGGCGAGCGCCGCCGTGCAGCCGCACGCCCCGGCCCCCACGATCAGCACCGGCACCGTCACGTCGAAGTGGTGGCCCGCGGTAGGAAGCATTCCCATGGCAGATCCTCCGTTCCCTGATGTACCCGGCCGGCTCGCCCTCCGGGCGCGGCCCGTGATCAACGTACCGCGGTGGGAACGGACCCGTCAATGCGAGGGTCCGGGTGCGGTACGGAGCGTGACGCGACGGGCAGGCCGCTGATCGGCTTCCGATGCTCACGCCGGCCCGCCCCAGATCCCGAGGATCTCTCGGGTCGCGCCGGGCGCCACGACGCGCACGGAGGCCTCCAGCTCCTCGAGGTGGCGCCGCACGACCCCCTCGCCGACCCCCTTCGGCGCGTACGTCACGAACATCGCGTGGCGCGTCGCGGGCGTGATTCGCGTGCGCTCGTCTGGGCCGTAGATCACCGACGAGATGATCCCGCGCGCGTCGGCCATGTAGAGGTCGTCTCCCTTGAGCGCCTGGGGCTGGCCGGTGATCCGCACGTACGTCTCGCCGCCCCGCGCGGCCGCGACGGTCAGCGGTGGGACGACGGCGTCGAGGTCGTGGCCCGCGGTCAGGAGCTGGGTGCGGACCTCCGCCATGAACATCGCCGTCAGCAGCGCCGACGCGCTCTCAAGGGGCTTCCCCTTCAGCGCCACCGACTCGAGCTGGAGCACGACGTGGTAGGTCTTGCCGAATGGCTTGTAGAAGGCGGCGTACGCGCGGACCGGGTCGAGCGCTTGGAGCGCCGCGCGCGTCTGCCCCGCGAAGCGGGCGCGAAGCTCCTCCTCGACCGCGGCGCGGCGGGCGTCCAGGCCGTCGTGTTGGGTCGGGTTCACCACGTTCCTGAGCACGAGCACGCCCACGCGGGCGTCGGGGTGTGTCGTGCGCCACGAGGTCGCGACGAGGACGTCCATCCCGTCCGCCTCAGGGCGTCACGCGGGTCACGGGCCCATCCTCGCGCGGGCCTGCCGCATTCGGCCCGGGCTCATCGGGGAGGGCAGCATGCTCAGCGAGCTGGGATGGAGCCGACGACCCGGGGCCCTACGGCTCCGGCGGGGCGCGTAGCCAGGTGCCGGCTACGACGATCCCGCTGCGGTTGCCGATCTCCCACGCTGCTGTATCGCTCGGCGAAACACGGTGGCAGCGACCCGCCGTCGGGCGGGCAGAGCGAGAGCCGCAGCAGGTGGCGCTTGCGCTCCGGCTCGGGCCAGTCCTCGGACTCCTGTCGCCGTGCCTTCACCTTCGCGCTCCGGGCGACGTCGGCGGCGACGGCCGTCAGCGGCCGGGGACGACGCGGAACCGTCGCCGGCCACCGATGCGGTAGGTCTCGAAGTCGGCGTGGTCGATCGCGAAGACCGTGGCCAGAGACTCCCGGTGAGCGAGGTGGACGAGCGTGGCATCGGCGAAGTCCATCGGGTGGTCCGCGTAGCGTCGCATGAGGGTCTCCAGAGCCGGCAGGTCAGGATCGTCGATGGGCAGCACGGAGACCGCGCCAGAGCGGAGAAAGCCCCACGCGGCGTCGAGTTCCCGGGGCTGGTCGCCGACGAGGTGGAACAGCTCGGCCAGGACGGCCGCCGAGGTCGCCAGCGGAAGGCGAAGCGACGCGAATGCGGCGCGGCAGCGCTCGTGCCAGCGGTCATCCCGATCGAGCAGGGCGAGGATCGCGCCCGTGTCGATCAGTCCGCTAGGACGCACGACGCTTCGCGAGCCGCTCGCGGAGCTCCCGGCGGGCCCCCTCGGCGCGCCGGGGATTCCCCCCGGCCAGGGAGCCGACAAAGCGCCCCGCCGCCGCCCGGATGCGCCGCTGCACGGCCTCGGACTCGCGCGTCCCGGCCGCTCGGTCGCGGAGCCACTGGCGCGCCATGCGGCCAAGCAGTTCGCCGACGCTCGTCCTCTCCTCGCGAGCGGCGTCTTCCAGCGCTGCCTTCAGCTCGGCAGCCACCCGCCAACTGTAGACTTCGCTCTTCGCCATGCACGACACTGTAGTGCACCCCGCCCTCTGCGTCAAGCGCCACCCAGCGCTCATCGCCTGCCAGCACGACCTTCGCTGGCGCTCGACGGGGAGGACGTGCGCACGATGACTGGCCAACTCGGCCTTCTGGTCTTCGTCCCGGTCGCGCTGAGCATGGTCGTCCGCGCGAGATGGCCGGTGTGGGTCGTCCGGGATCGTGCTCGCGGCCGTCGCTGCCAACCGGATGCTCGCCGCCACGAGGAGCCCAGCAGCGGGAGAGCCGGCGTCCATTCGCCCGGCTTCGAATGTCCCGCCCCAGCACGTGTCGGTCGGCGTCCCGGGCCGATCACCAAACGGTCATCATCCCATGGTGACCGTGTTGGTGACCCCGCCGCCCAGCTGCCCGGGAACTCCGCGACAAACAAGAACGGAGCCCAGCGCGGCGGCGATGAGTGCCAGTCCGGGAGACTGGCAGTCGCATCGGGGGCTACGGCGCGGGCCGTAACCCCCGATGCTCATTGGAGCGGGCGACCGGAATCGAACCGGCGACGTCCAGCTTGGGAAGCTGGCATTCTACCGCTGAATTACGCCCGCGTGTCGAAAAGATTCTAGGCGGGTGCGGGCGGGACTGTCAACCGGTCAGTCGTCGAAGGCTCCGACCCCGCGCATCACCTCCCGACCATGGCGATGTGGGCCGCTCGGGGGAGCGGCGCGCCCGGAAGCGCTCGCGCTCCCCCTCGAGCCCGGGCGACCCGGCCCCGGACAAACCCCTACGGCCCGCGCAAGTCTTGGGCCGAAATGAACCCCCGACAATCAGGTAGATACCTGATGCGGGCGGGGGAAAATCCCTGAACCCGGGAACGGGACGGCACCCGTCGACGCCCGCGAGGCCGCGGGCCGTCCTCATTCGGCCGGAGGGGGATCGCCCTGGTCCGGTCGGGTGCGGCCCTCGGCGAGCCACGCCAGCGCCTCCTCGCGCGTCCGGACGATCCCGAGCGCCTGCGCCTCGCGGGCGCGGGCGAGGAGGCGGCCGACCTCCGGGCCCGGCGTGAGGTCGAAGGCGGTCATCACGTCCTCGCCGCGCAGGAGGGGCGGCGCCTGCGCCTCGGCCGTGGCCTCGACCTCCCCGGCGAGGAGGGAGTCGAGGAGCGCCCGCGTCGCCCCACGGTAGACCGCGGCGGGCGTGCGCCCGTCGGTCGCCGCGGCGTCGGCGATCGTGAGGCAGACGAGGTCGGGCACCTCCGCGCCCAGGTCGCGGAAGAAGCGGTAGCGCGCGCGGCGGCTCACGGCGTCGAGCATCCCGAGGTGCATCGGCCGGAGGTGCTGGTGGACCAGGCGCTCGAGCACCGCGGCGGCCCGGCCGGGCCAGCGCCAGCGCGCCGCCACCGCCGCAGCGCGCTCGGCGCCGAGCCGGTCGTGACCGATGAACCGGACGCGCCCGTCCGCGTCCACCGTGCGCGTCTCGGGCTTGGCGACGTCGTGGAGGAGGACGGCGACCTTGAGGACCTCGCGGCGCGTGAGGCCGCTGCCGAGGGGCTCGGTGAAGTGGGCCGCGACGCGGGCGCCGTGAGGGGCCAGGAGCCCGAGATCGCCGAGGAGCGCCTCGAGCGCCTCGACGGCCCGGAGGGAGTGCTCCCAGACCGTGAAGCGGTGAGGCGCCGACTGGGTCGTCGCGCGCATCGCGGCCGCTTCCGGCAGGAGCGCCCCGAGGGCCGACCAGGCATCGGCGGCGCGGAGGGCCGGGACGGCGGCGCGAAGGGCGAGGAGGCGCGTGAGCTCGTCCCGGATCCGCTCGGCGGCGACGCGGCCGAGGTCGGCCGACGCCGCTCGCGCGAGCCGCTCCGTCTCGGGCACGATCGTGAACGCGAGCTGGTGCGCCAGACGGAGGACCCGGAGGACGCGGATCGGGTCGTCCGCGAAGGCCGTGGCGCGGCACGCCCGGAGCCGGCGCGCGGCGAGGTCCGCCAGGCCGCCCAGGGGGTCCAGGATCGGAGCCTCGCCGAGGAGCAGCTCGCCGAGCGCCACGGCCAGCGCGTCCACCGTGACGTCGCGCCCCGCGAGGTCCGCCTCCAGGGTCGGTCCGCGGAAGTCCGCGAAATCGAGGGTCGCCGTCCCCGGCGACTCGACGACCACGCGCCCCATGCCGTGGGGCTCGCCCAGCGGCACGTAGGCCGCGCCGAGCCGGTCGGCGAGCCGGCGCGCCGCGTCGAGGCTCCCCGCCGGGAGGGCGAGGTCGAGGTCGCGCGCCGGCCGGTCGGAGAGCGCGTCGCGCACCGCGCCGCCGACCAGCCAGGCGGGCCCGCCGATGACCTCGGCCGCCGCCACGAGCAGCGGCAGGGCCGTCCCGAACGCCTCGCGCGTCAGGTTGACGCTCATTCGTGGGAGTTGTTACGGTGGAGGCCGTGTCCGAGCGACCCCGGCGGGCCACCGGCCTCCTGGGCTACGTGCTGGTGGCCGCCGCCGCGACGTCGTGGGGCGCCCAGAGCGTCGTGGCGAAGCTGCTCCTCACCTCGGGGTCCGGTCTGCCGCCGGCCCCGCTCGTGAGCACGCGGACGGCGCTCGCCACCCTCCTGGTGCTGGCCGCCATCGGCTGGCTCCGCCCCGGTCTCCTCGTCGTCAGCGGCCGCGACCTCGGGCGCATCGCAGTCCTCGGCGTCGCCATGGCGGCCTCGCAGTACACGTACTACTTCGCCCTGACCCGCCTCCCCGTCGCCACGGTCCTCCTCGTCATCTACACCGCCCCGCTCCTCGTCCTCGCCGCGTCGCTGACGCTCTACGGTGAGCGACCGCGCCGCCACGACGTCGCCGCCGCGACCCTCGCCCTCGCGGGGGCCGCCTTCGTCATCCGCGTCTACGAGCCGGCCGCGCTGGTGGTCAACGCGGCGGGCCTCGCGGCGAGCGCGTTCTGCTCCGTCACCTTCGCCTTCTACAACCTCTGGGCGAAGACGGTGCCGCCGGTCGTGGCGCCCTGGACGGTGCTCACCTACTCGCTGGCGACCGCCGCGGTCCTGTGGCTGCCGGTGGCCCCGCCGTGGGCGCTCCTGCTGACCCCGCATCCCCCGGCGTTCTGGCTCGGCCTGGGCGTCGTGGTCCTCTTCGGGACGCTCGTGCCCTTCTCGCTCTACCTGGCGGGGCTCGCCCGGATCAGCGCGGCCCACGCCAGCGTCACCTCGACCCTCGAGCCGGCCGTGGCCGCCGCGGTGGCCTTCGCCGTGCTGGGCGAGAGCCTCGCCTGGCCCCAGCTCGCCGGCGGTGCGCTCGTCCTCGCCGGGATCGGCCTCCTCCACCTGCGCGCGTAGTCCCTACCTGAGGGTAACTGGCTGGACCACGCTCGCCGCCTTCTTCGAGTTCGTGTCGCGAACCGTGAACCGGACCTTGTACTCGCCCGCTGGGGCGCCCGTCAGCTCCACCCTGAGGTTCAGGAAGATGTCCTGGACCGGGCTCTTGGTGGCGATCTGGAACGAGCCGAAGTCCTGCTTCTCCGCGACCGTCTTCCCGTCGGGGCCGATGACCTCGAGGTCCACCCGGAACGCGGGCTCGTACGTCCCCCGCGCCGTCCGGGGGTACACGAGGTTCTTCGGCTCCATGTAGAAGTGCATCGCCTCGCCGCTGCGGAAGACCGTGTTCTTGCGCGTCTCGTAGTCGCCGTACACCCGCGCAGGACGCACCACGAGCTGGAACGACTGCGGCATGAGCGGGGCCTCGGCTCGCACCGCCTCCAGCGCCGCCTGGAGGGCGTCGAGCGCTCCCGCATAGTCGTTCCGCGCGGCCGCCCCCTTCGCCCGGTCCGCCAGCGCGCCGATGCCGGCAGCCTCGGGCGTGGGCGATCCGAGCGCGGCCAGGAGCACGGCCAGGCCCACGACGGCCAGGTTGCCTCGTCTCATTGGCGTACCCTCCGTAGAGGCATGCTTGGCGGGAGGGGCATCGGGACCAGGCCGAGACCCGAGCAGATCAAGGACGCAGGGAGGAGGCGCCCCGAGGCGTACTCCCTGTACGTTGAGGGGCGCCGACGACCGAGGGCGCCGAGATGCGACGGGGATCGGCCCGGGCCGCTCATGACTCCTCCTCTCGTCGGGTGGGGGACCGGATCACAGCCCGAAGAATGCCTGCGCGTTATCGTAGAAGATCCGCTGGTAGACGGAAAGGGGCAGGTCCCGCGCCCAGAGCTCCCGCCGCTCCTCCTCGTACGGGTACGGCAGGTTCGGAAAGTCGCTGCCGTACAGGATCCGGTCCGCATGACGGACGAGGTCGGCGTCCCGGACCACGCCCGGGTCGATCCGGGTGTAGGGGAACGAGGCGCGCGTGAGCGCCATCGTCGTGTCCAGGCGAAGCGCCGGGTAGCGGTCGAGGAGCCCGAGCGCGGCGCGGGTCTCGAAGGCGCCCATGTGGCAGATCGCCGCCCGGAGCCCGGGGACGCACTGGAGGACGCGGGCGAAGCGCGCGATCCCGGTGAACTCGTTGTAGTGCGGGCCCGTGCCGACGTGGATCAGGAGGACGCGGTCGAGGGCCGCGAGGCGTTCGTAGACCGGGAACATCCGGGGGTCGTCCGGGTAGAAGCGCTGCACCTGGATGTGGAGCTTGATCCCGCGGAACCCGAAACCCCCGCACGCTTCCTCGACGATCCCGGCCGGGTCGTCGTCCCCCGCGTGGACGGTGCCGAGGGGGATCCCGTCCGGGAGCCTGGCGGCGGTCCCCCGGAGCCAGCGGTTCAGCTCCCGCGAGAGCCCGGCGCGGTGGGCGTAGGTGAAGAACGCGAAGCGCTCGACCCCGGCCGCCCGGAGTGCCGCCGCGACGGCGGCGGGCTCGGTGGGCCCGCGGATATTCCAGTCGGTGTGGTCGGCGAACCACCGGCGGATCGCGGCGAAGAGCCACGGGGGATGGAGATGCGTGTGCGCGTCGATGTAGCGGAAGCCGTCGGGGGGCTGCATCAGCCCTCGAGCAGCCGCCGATGCGCGACGAGGTCGGCGGCCAGGCCGGGGACGGCGAGCCCCGTGCAGACGCGACCTTCGCGGGCGAGCGCCGCCACCGCGGCCGCCACCTCCGCGCGCGGGAGCGCGAAGAGTCGCGCCAGGCCCCGGATCGACGCCCATCCCGCGCCGCCGAGGTAACAGAGCACGAGCCGCCGCACGGCGACGGCTCGGGAGAGTCGCCGCCCCGCCCGCACCGCCTCCGGGAGCCACGCCTCGAGGAGGTCCCAGCGGTACGAGAACGACGGGTCGTAGCGCTCCTCGACCTTCACCACGAACAGCGCCTGCTGGAGCTCGGCCACGGCGCGCTCGAACTCGCGCGTCTTCGCCGGCTGGAGCATGAACGCCTCCCCCCGCCACTCCCGCGTGTAGAGGGGACGCCGGCGGACCAGGACGTCCATCAGTCGCTTCGCCGTGTGGGAGAGCCGGCCGGCCTCGTACTCGACCCGGTAGTCACGCCCCCGCTGCCGGCCGCGGACCAGGGCGTAGAAGGCGGGGAAGAGATCCAGGGCGACGAGCACGGGGCGCCCGCGCAAGAGCTTCCCGTAGTAGACCCGGCGGCGGGCGGGGAGTGTGTCCTTGAGGTCCCACGTCAGCCCGATCCCGACGTCGTGGTGAGAGCGGCGGGGCCACCGCGGGTCGCGCCGTCCCGCCACCGCCTCCCAGAGGCACGCGAGCCCCTCGCGGAACCGGTAGAAGGTCGAGCAGACCCCGACGGCCTCGACGAACGCGAGCGCCTGGCGTGCGCTCCGGACGCGGCGGGCCGGCGTCCGGCGGAAGGCGTGGTCCCGGTACCGCTCGAGCCGCTCGCGCGTCAGCGCTCCCGTCGGGCGCACTCCTCACCCTAGAAGACGATGCCCTGCTCGGTGATCCGGTATTCGACGATCTCGTCCGCCATCGCGCTGCCGCGGTGCTTGGCCGCGCAGAGGAACCGCCCCACCCGCGCTCCCACCCTCTCCCGGCCCATGAGGAGCACGGTGTTCGCGACGGCCCCGAGGTCCCCGGCCGCGACCTTCCGGGCGACCAGGTCGGCGAGCGCCGTCTCCTCGGTCGTCACGAGCAGGAGCGTCGTGATCGCGGCGTCCTCGTACCGGTGCGCGTCGATGAACGCCCGGTGCTGCCAGACCGGGAGGCAGATCTCCATCCCGAGCGTCTCGGCATCCCGATGGATCACCTTCCGGTAGAGCTCGTCCACGAGGTAGAGCTGGATCGAGTCGTCGGCCTGGCCCGGCTCGATCCCGTCGACGACGACGCGCCGCGCACCGCGGCCGAAGTGGAAGTAGAAGAACGGCCGCGCCGTGTAGAGCGCGCGCGCGTACGCGGCCTTCCACCCCCAGTCGAACTCGCGCCCCTCCGGCGTCGCGACTTCGTAGTCGCTCCGGCGGCCGACCCACGGGAAGACGTCGAGGTAGTGGGCCTCGAGCTGGTCCGGCGGCGGATAGGGGTCCGTCATCGGCATCACGGTGTGGGTCCAGCGGCGGAGGGGCCAGCCGTACAGGCGCGCGGCGTAGGGCGCGTGCTGCTGGGAGTCGCCGCGCGCGTTCATGTCCACGACGAGGCCGCGCGCGCCGTCGGTCACCCGGCCGTGCTCGGCGAAGGCCAGGCCGAGGTGGGTCTTCCCGATGCCGGTCGCGCCGTAGACGACGGTGAGCGTCCCCGGGATCAGCCCCCTGTCGAGCATGGCGTCCAGGCGGGGGAGCCCCGTGGACACGCGCGCGAGAGTCGTCACGAACGGCAAGGATACGGGCTCGTCGCGGCGCGGTCAATACGCGCGGCGCTCACCCGCGCGCGCGCCCCTTCGCGCCGAACTGCCGCTCGTAGCGCGCCCGGAGCGTCGCCAGGGTGTCCGCGTCGGCCGGGCGCTTGTCGTCCCGGATCCGCGTGATCCGCGCGAACCGAAGGGCGAAGCCCGAGGGGTAGCGCGGGCTTTCCTGGATCTCGTTGTAGGCCACCTCGACGACCACGCCCGGCCGGACGCGGACCGTGTAGCCGTCGTCGGCGACGGCGAGGGCCCGGAGCCGCGCGGTCATCGCGGCGAACTCCGCGTCGGTGAGCCCCTTGAACGTCTTCCCCACGTCGGCGAAGCCCCCGCGCTCGTCGCGCACCGCCAGGTGGTAGTTCGACAGCCACCCGCGCCGCCGCCCGGAGCCACGGTCGGCCGCGACGATGACGCAGTCGAGCGCCGCGGCCGGCTTGAGCTTGAACCAGTGCTTCCCGCGGACCCCCGGGCGGTAGGGGCTGTCGAGCGCCTTGGCGATGAGCCCCTCGTGCCCCGCGGCGAGCGCCTCGCGGAGGAAAGTCTCCGCCTCGCCCGCGTCCGCCGTGACCCGACGGTCGGCGAGGTGGCGGCCGCCCGTCAGCCCGGCGAGGGCCTCCCAGCGCGCCACGTACGGGCGGTCCACGAACGCCGTCCCGTCCGCGTAGAGGCAGTCGAAGAGGTAGAGCCGGACCGGGACCGCCCGCGCCGCCGCTTCGATCCCGTGGACGCGGCGGAATCGCCGCATCAGGTCCTGGAAGGGCAGCGGTCGCCCGTCCGCCGCGACCGCGACGACCTCGCCCTCCAGGATCAGCTCGCCGGCGGCCCACTCGCGCGCGAGCACGACGACCTCGGGGAGGCTCCCCGTGACCTCCGTCAGCCGCCGGCTCCAGATCCGCACCTGGTCGCCGCGCCGGTGCACCTGGATGCGCGCCCCGTCGTACTTGGCCTCGAACGCCGTCCGGCCGCCGTGCTCCGCGAGGATCTCGGCCACGTCGTCCGCCGACTCGGCGAGCATCGGCAGGAGCGGCACGAACAGCCGCACGCCGACCGCACGGAGTCCCGCCTCGCCCTCCGTGAGCGCGAGGCGCGCGACCTCGGAGAGGTCGGAGACGAACAGACCGGCGCGCCGCACGAGATCCGCCGGGACGCCGACCGCGCGCGCCACGGCCTCCTGGACGAGGCCTTCATGGACGCCGGTCCGCATCTCCCCGCCCAGGACCGCGCGGAGCACCGCGCGCTCCGCCGGCGCCGCGGCGCCGAAGAGGTCGCGGAGCCCCCGCGTCTTGGCGGCGCGGGAGCCAGGGCCCGACGCCCCGGCGATCGCCGCGAAGGCAGCCGCGACGTCGCCCAGCGCGACCGGGCGTCCGGGGGCCGCCGGGCCCTCGTCGAGCCGCGCGAGCGTGGCGAAGCTCACCTGGAGCACCCGCGGGTCGGACGCCGGGAACGGGCGGCCCAGGAGGAACGCGACCGCCCAGGGGATCTCCGCCGGCGCCAGGCCCCGGAGGAACTCGGCGACGAGCGCGACCTTCTCGATGCGGCTCGAGGTTCCGGCGAGTCGCTCCGTGAGGTGGGCCAGCGCGGCGAGCGTCACGGCCCGATTCCCGGGTCGATACCCGTCGCGCCGGGTACTCCTCGGCCCTCGTCGCGCCTCAGCGTATGCGGCATACGCCTCGGCGCGCCTCGAGCCTGCGTCCTACCGGCGCTCGGGTCTCGGCCCGGTACCATCGCCGGACTCGGCCCGCTGCTGGCCGAAGCCGTAACCCGGCGAGCCGCGGTTTCAGCCGCCGAGGAGGTGCAGCGCCAGGCCCCAGAGGGCGACGGCGCCGAGTGCCGCGCCGCCCGCCAGGAGGTCGCCGACGGGGAGGCGGCCCGCCCGGGACCTCGCCGCCTGTTGGGGCGACCGGACCACAACGAGCGACGCGCCCGATCGGGGCCTGCCCGCCGCGCGGCGGACCGCGCGGCCGCGCGAACGCGCCCGGCGGATCCGCCGCCGCCAGGCAGGAGCGGCGGCTGGCGCCGCCTGCCGCGCCGACGCGCTACAGGTGACGCACGAGCCCGATGACCTTGCCGATGATCCGGACATCCTTCTCCCCCGAATGCACGACGATCGGGACCAGCGTCGGGTGCTCGGGCCGAAGGACCACCGCCTGCCCTTCGCGCCCGAAGCGCTTGACCGTGGCCTCGCCGTCCACGAGCGCGACGACGATGTCCCCGGGCTGGGCGTGCTCCTGGCGGCGCACGACGACGATGTCGCCCTCGACGATGTGGGCGCCGACCATGCTCTCGCCGTGGACGCGCAGGCCGAAGAGCTCCCCCTTGTCGCCCATCCAGTCGGCCGGCAGCGGAAGCGTGCCCTCGCGATTCTCCTCCGAGAGCACAGGGCCGCCGGCCGCGATGCGGCCGAGGATCGGGACCTCGCGGACGGCTGTGGGCCGGTCGGCGAGCGTCAGCGCCCGCGACGTGCGGCCGCTCGTCGCCCGGCGCCGCAGATAGCCCTTCCGCTCGAGGGCGCGCAGGTGATCGAACGCCGCGCGGGGGGTCACCCGGAAGCGGCCCCCGATCTCGCGCACCGTCGGCGGGACCCCGTGGCGCTGCGAGAACTGGCGGATGAACCCGAGGACTTCCTGCTGGCGGTCGGTCAGTCGTGGCTCCATACCCCTCCCTCCGTGCGCCAATGCGACGCCAACCGCCACGAGTTTAGTCAACACCCGTTGAGTGAGTCAACGAAAAAAAGAGGGGGGCCGATCAGGCCGCCGCCTCCCCGTCCCGGGGGTCGCACACCGGGCAGGCCACGAGCCCGAGATCCCCCCCTTCGGCCGCGGCCTTCAGCACGATCCGGTCGGCCTCCGGGATCCGGGCCGCCCACGCGCACGTCGCGCGATGAAGGAGCCGCCCGCCGCGCTGGGCGCAGAACGGCTCGACGGGCGCGACCGGTGGCGGCGCGCCGAAGCCCTCCCCCTCGAGGGTCGGGGCGCCGAACGGAACGGGGTCCGCGGGCGCCGGGAGATCGGGCGCCGGCGCAGCCGGGGCCGATGCCGTCTCGCCCGCCGTCGCCGGGGCATCGGCGGCCGACGGACGTGAGTCGTCAGCGAGAGTCTCGTTGAGGTTCAGGTTCGTCTCGATGGTCGAGCGGAACTCGTCGCTCGCCCGCCGGAACTCCCGCATCGCCCGGCCGAGCGCCCGCCCGAGCTCTGGGAGCTTGTAGGGTCCGAAGACGAGGAGCGCGATGACCAGGAGGACGAGCAGCTCCTGGAAGCCGATGTCGAGCATGGGTCGGATCCCGCGAGAATCCTACACCCGCGCCCCGAGCCGCGCACCCGCCTTTTTGCGCGCGCCCCGGCGGTGGCGGACGTCGGGCGTGCAGACGAAGGGGAGGCGGATCAACGAGCAGACGTGGAGGAGGGGCTAGCCGATCAGGGCGGCGACGGCGTTCAGCAGCGTCTTCGGCACGAACGGCTTCGAGACCCGCGCGTCCACCTTGACGTTCCCGAGCTCCGCGCTCTCGGCGCCCGTGGCGAGGATGATGATCGGGATCTTCGAGTAGGTCGCGTCCTTCTGGAGGTGGGTGATGAGCTCGACGCCCGACATCTCGGGCATCCGGAGGTCCGTGATCACGAGGTCATACTGTTCGACCTCGAGCCGGCGGAGCGCCTCCACCCCGTTCGGGACGACCGAGATCGTGTAGCCGACTTTCGAGAGGATGTCCTTGATGACGGCGAGGATCGAGGGGTCGTCGTCAACCGCGAGCACGCGTCTCATCGCTTGGCCTTAGGCCTCCCGGAAGGTCATCCCGCCCGAGCGGGCTCCCGAAGCTCCGCCCATCCTAAGGGCCCGCGCGACAATAAAATGGACAATTCACAGCAGAACTCTGGAATCATCGCGCCGTGGCCGGTGACAGGGTGTAGTTCCAGTCGGGATGGAAGGCGTGCCCCTTCAGCTGCAGCC
>Ga0114945_10000041_pt1 | contig 66910 bp, 62 predicted proteins | sample OV2TP3_FD_87194 | JGI IMG/M metagenome (GOLD analysis project Ga0114945, IMG submission 87194) | Hot spring microbial communities from Beatty, Nevada to study Microbial Dark Matter (Phase II) - OV2 TP3 | ecosystem: Environmental > Aquatic > Thermal springs > Hot (42-90C) | place: USA: Beatty... | reverse complement strand
TCATCGCGAGGCCTTCCATCTGCATGCGCGTTCCATGCGCCACCGGCGCGAGCGACTCGAAGTTCTGCAGCCGGTAGAACTGCCCGGGGTGAAACTGGCGCGCGGCGAGCGGCGCGCGGATCACGACCTCGACGATGGTCGGCGTGAGGCGCCGCACGCCGTCCACGGTGGCGATCAGCTGGTCGGCAAGGCGTTGGAAAAACGCGGCGCTCTCCGGCGAGGCGGCCAAAGGACTTTTCGCCAGCACGCGGCTCACGATCGGGTAGCCCTGTTTCGCCGAGCCCATCGCCTTCACCACGTTGCCGAAATAGGACGGATGGACGTCGCCGAAATAGCTCACGTAGCGGCCGTCCGGCTGGCGGGACAGAAGAATGTGCACCGGCTCGGGCTTGGCGGCGGCGTACTGCGGACGCACCGGGTTGCCGTCCTCGTCGCAGGCGCGGAAATACTTGCCGTCGAGATGAAATTCCGCCGCGTGCTCCCGCGCCAGCACCGTGTTCGGCTGCGTTCCGGCCGCAACGAAAATCGTGTGGGCGGCGAGCCGGTGCTCGGTTCCCGTGAGCGAGTTCTTCAGCCGGATGCCGCGCGCCGCGCCATAGTGGTCCACGTCGACGCCGACCGGAGTCAGGTTTTCGGCAAACCAGATGCCTTCCTCGAGCGCCTTTTCGACTTCTTCGTGGTTCAAGGTATAGGAAGGGCTGTCCACCAGCCGGCGCCGGTAGGCGATCGTGACGCCTCCCCAGTGCCGCAGCAGCTCCACGAGGCGCGCCTCCCGGCCCTCCTTGCGCGCGAGCGAGCGCTCCTCGCGGATTGCGCGGGCGTGGGCGAGGAACTCCTCGGCGATTTCACGCTCGTAGTCGTCCCAGTCGCCGCGGATCGCATCCTCGCCCATGTCCGCGGCCAAAGTCTCGAAGCGCGCGAGGAACTTCTCGACCTGCACCACGTAGTAGGCGAGCGATTCTGTCGCAGTGTCGATCGCGGTCAGTCCGCCGCCGATCACGACTACGGGCAGGCGGAGCTGCATGTTGGCGATCGAATCTCTCTTTGCCGCTCCCGTGAGCTGCAGCGCCATCAGGAAGTCGGATGCCGCCCGCACGCCGCGCGCAAGGCCGTTCGGAATATCGAGCACCGTCGGCCCGCCGGCGCCGACGCACAGTGCCACGTGGTCGAACGCGAGCCCGCCCGCTTCGACCGGAGCGAGCGCGTCGTTCAGCGTCAACGTGCCGCCGAAGCGCACGCCGCCGAACATCGCGAACTCGCGCCTGCGCTCGAGCAGCAAGCGGACGATCTTGAGGAAGTTCTTGTCCCAGCGCACCGTGATGCCGTATTCGGCGACGCCGCCGAAGCCCGCCATGGCGCGGTTTTCCAGCAGCTCGTACAGCTCGGCGGCGTCGCGCACGGGACGGAACGGCATCCGCCGTCCGTGGGCATCCACGCCGGAGAGCTCGGACGGCAGCGGCTCTATCTTCAGGCCGTCGATGCCGACCACGGCGTGGCCATCGTTCAACAGGTAGTGCGCTAGCGTAAAACCGGCAGGTCCGATTCCGGCGACGAGCACCTTGCGCCCGGTCCGCGCTAGCGGCAGTGGCCGGCGCAGGTTGAGCGGATTCCAGCGCGTGAGCAGCGAATAGATCTCGAACCCCCACGGAAGCTCGAGCACGTCCTTCAGCGTCCGGGTCTCGGCCTGCGGGATGTTGACCGGATCCTGCTTCTGGTAGATGCACGCCTTCATGCAATCGTTGCAGATGCGATGCCCGGTTGCGGCGACCATCGGATTGTCGACCGCGATGATGGCAAGCGCCGCAAGCACCTCGCCGCGGGTCTTCACGAGATGGAATTCGGAGATCTTCTCTTCGAGCGGGCAGCCGGCGAGCACCGCGCCGAGCGGCGTCTTGCGGAACCCGGCGCCGGGACCTTTCTCGCGCAGCCCCTTGGAGCACGAATCCTTGCCCTGCTCATGGCACCAGATGCAGTAGTGGGCCTCGTCGAGCGCACCGGCGAGGTCGGTTCCCGAATCGGTGAGCGCGAAGCCCTCCCGGCGCCGCAGGTGCTCGAGCGTGTGCCGGGCGTAGCCATGCGCCTGGTCCGTCTGCACCGGCACCAGCCGCATGTAATCGATCTTGCGCGGCGTCCTGAACAGCACGCCGCGGCCGTGCTTTTTCCTGCCTTCCGGAGTGGTCACCGCCCAGGCGGCGTAGCGCGCGGCGAGTTCCAGTTTTTCGGCGTTGGCGGATTCGTCCTGGAGCCATTGCGTGACCCGCCGGGCAAAGGCAAGCTCCGTGAACGCTTCGTCCACGAGCGTCTTCTCGAGCGCGGCGGGATCGATCCCGGCCGCGTCTTCGGGCTTCACCCTGTGAAGCGCGCGCCGCTGCACGAACAGCCGCTTGACGGAATAGAGCGGGGCGAGTTCGTGGTGACGCGCGGCAAGTGCCTGCACTTCCTGTTCGATGCCGAACAGGCGGGCCAGAAAATCGTCCAGGTGCGGCGCGAGCGCGATCAGCAACTCGGATTCGGCCTTCGCGCTGAGCGAGCCCGGCTCGGCGCGTGCCGCCTCCAGCCGGCCGCACAGCGCGGGACTCAGCTCGCGCACAAAGCCGGCGAACGCGGCATCGAGCCGCGCCAGCCCGTCGCGCGCGTACAGGTCAGCGAACTCGAGGCCGAACGCCAGCCGCAGCGGACTTCCGGTCATGCGCCGAATGGTTTGGGGTCCAAACAAATCGGAATTATACGGCCGCTGCCCACGGCCGCTGCGGGTTGCCGCTTCGCGCTAAACTTCATACTATCGTTCACCTTCGCGGGGAGAGCATCATGCAGATCAAGAACAGCGTGTTCCTGGTAACCGGGGGCGCCTCGGGGCTCGGCGCCGCCACCGCGCGCATGGCCGCCGAAGCAGGCGCCAAGGTCGTCGTCGCCGACGTGCAGCCCGAGGCGGGGGAAAAACTCGCGCAGGAGCTGCGCGGGCGCTTCGTGAAATGCGACGTCACCTCGGAAGCCGACGGCAGGGCGGCGGTCGGCCTGGCGCTCAGCGAATTCGGCGGACTGCACGTGCTCGTGAACTGCGCCGGAATCGCGATCGCCGAGAAAACGATCGGCAAGGAAGGACCGCATGCGCTGGCTTCCTTTACGCGCTGCGTGACCGTCAATCTGATCGGCACGTTCAACATGATCCGCCTCGCCGCAGAGGCGATGGCGAAGGCGGTGCCCAACGCCGCCGGCGAGCGCGGCGTGATCGTCAACACCGCCTCGGTCGCCGCTTTCGACGGCCAGATCGGCCAGGCCGCCTATTCGGCCTCGAAAGGCGGGATCGTCGGCATGACGTTGCCGATCGCGCGCGATCTTTCCCGCAGCGGCATCCGCGTGTGCACCATCGCTCCGGGGATCTTCGAGACGCCGATGCTGATGGGCTTGCCGAAGGAAGCGCAGGAATCGCTCGGCAAGCAGGTCCCGTTTCCCTCGCGGCTCGGGCGCCCGGTCGAGTACGCGCAGCTCGTGCGCTCGATGGTCGAAATCGAGATGCTGAACGCGGAGACGATCCGGCTCGACGGCGCGATCCGGATGGCACCGCGTTGAGGCAACGCGGCGTCCTCCGGATCCGGCGCAGGTAGGGTGCGGGGATGGCGTCCCCCCCGATCCGTGTGCTGCTCGCCAAGGTCGGCCTCGACGGGCACGACCGCGGGGTGAAGGTGGTGGCGCGGACGCTGCGGGACGCCGGGATGGATGTCATCTACACCGGATTGCACCGCACCCCGGAGGAAGTGGTACACGCGGTCGTCCAGGAGGATGTCGATGTCCTCGGCATCAGTTTGCTCTCGGGTGCCCACATGACGATCTGCCCGCGCCTCCTGCAGTTGCTGAAGGAACGCGGCGCCGAGGGCGTCATCGTTCTGGTGGGCGGCGTGATGGCGGAGGAAGACGCGGAGGCGCTCAAGCGGATCGGCGTCCAGGATGTGCTGCTGCAGGACACGCCGCCCCGCACGATCGTCGAGACGATCCGGCGCCTGGTTGCCGCGCGCGGGGCGCGCTAGGCGCCGGCCCGCAGGCACGCATGATGCCGATGGAATGCTGGCACTATCCGCCGCGCTACGACCCGGCCTACCGGCCCGATCCTGCGAGCCGTTACTGGTTTCCGGTGCGCGAAACCATGCCTGCCGGCGAGCGCGAGGGGGCGATTCTGGCGCGGCTCCAGGAAGTCTGCCGCTACGCCTACGAGCGATCCGCGTTTTACCGGCGCAAGTGGGACGAGGCCGGATTCCACCCTTCGCAGCTTCGCTCGCTGGAAGATTTCGAGGAGCGCGTGCCGGTCACCACGAAGCGCGACCTGCGCGAATCGCAGGCCCGGGCGCCGGCCTTCGGAGAATACCTCTGCGTTCCCGAGTCCGAAATTTTCCACGTTCACGGCACTTCCGGAACCACCGGCCGTCCGACCGTGTTTGCCATCTCGCGCTCCGACTGGGAGGCGATCGCCAACGCGCATGCGCGAATCCTGTGGGCGATGGGAATTCGGCCGGCGGACACCGTGTTCGTGGCGGCGATCTTCAGCCTGTACATGGGAAGCTGGGGCACGCTGATCGGCGCGGAGCGACTCGGTGCGCGCTCGTTTCCGTTCGGTGCCGGTGCCCCGGGAATGACCGCGCGCGCCGCAAGCTGGCTCGAGCAGATCCGACCGAGCGCCTTCTACGGTACGCCGACCTACGCGCTGCACCTCGCGGACGTGGCGCGCACCGAAGGGCTCGACCCGCGGCGCTTCGGCTTGAGGCGGATGTTCTTTTCCGGCGAGCCCGGCGCTTCGATTCCGTCGGTGCGCGGGAAGCTCGCCGCGGCGTTCGGGGCCGAGGTGTTCGATTGCGGGACGATGGCCGAGATGACGCCCTGGATGCACGCCGCCGGAACGCAGGAAAGTTCGCCCGGAATGCTGTTGTGGCAGGACGTGGTCTACACCGAGATTTGCGACCCGGCGAGGTTTCGCCGCGTGCCCTACGGATCGCGCGGCACGCCAGTCTATACGCACCTGGAACGCACCTCGCAACCGATGATCCGGCTGCTCTCGGGCGACCTGACCGTGTGGCAGAACGAGCCGAATCCCTGTGGCCGCACCTATCCGCAGCTGCCGCAGGGAATCTTCGGCCGGATCGACGACATGTTCACGATCCGCGGCGAGAACGTCTATCCGAGCGAGATCGACGCGGCGCTCAACGAGCTGGCGGACTACGGCGGCGAGCATCGAATCTGCATCACGCGCGACGGAGCGATGGACGAACTGCTGCTGCAGGTGGAGCCCACCGCGGAAGCGTTCGCCGATGCCGGGCGGGTGCGGCAGTTCACCGCGGCCGTGCACGCCAAGATCCTCAAGACGCTTGCGCTGCGCACGGGGATCGAGATCGTTGCCCCCCGGACGTTTCCGCGGACCGATTTCAAGGCGCGCCGGGTGATCGACGACCGGGAGCTGTTTCGCGATCTCAACCGCCGGCTGCAGAGCGGGTAGGCTCGATGCCGGCACCGGTTGCGTCGCTCGACCTGCTGGAACGCGTCCGCGCCGGCGACCGTTTTGCGCTGGGCCGGTTGATCACGCGCGCCGAAGTGGGCGGGGCGGAAGTCCGGTCGGCGCTCGCGCAGGCCTATCGGACGGCGGGAAGCGCGCACGTCGTCGGCATCACGGGCGTCCCGGGAAGCGGCAAGTCGAGCCTGATCAGCAGGCTCGCGCAGGAGGTGCGCAGGGACGGCCGCACGGTGGCGATCATCGCCATCGATCCGTCGAGCCCCTTTTCCGGCGGTGCCATCTTGGGCGACCGCATCCGGATGGGAGAACTTGGGCTCGACGCGGGCGTATTCATTCGCAGCATGGCAACGCGCGGCGCCTCGGGCGGTCTTGCCGGCGCCACGCTCGCCGTGGCGGATGTCATGGACTCCGCCGGCTTCGATCTGATCGTGATCGAAACCGTCGGGGTGGGCCAGGATGAAGTCGAGATCGTCCGCGCCTCGCATACGACCGTGGTCGTTTCCGCCCCCGGACTGGGCGACGATGTGCAGGCGATCAAGGCAGGCATCCTGGAGATCGCCGACATCCACGCGGTGAGCAAGTGCGACCGCCCCGATGCGGCGCGCACGCTCGCCGATCTGAACGCGATGCTCGCGCTGGGCTCCGCGGTCGGCGCGCCCTCCGCGTGGCGCGTTCCGGTCCTCGCAACGAGCGCGCAGAGCGGCGAGGGTGTCCGGGAAATGCTCTCCGCGATCGATGCGCATCGCACCGCGCTTCGCGCGAGCGAGCTGGGACCGGAGCGCGCCCGGCGCGTGGCCGAATATCGCGCCCTGAAGACGGCCGAGGATCTGCTGCGCGCGCAGTTCACCTCCGCGCGCAACGCGAACCTCGCCGGCTTGGTGGAGCGCGTCACGCGGCGGGAACTGGATCCTTTTACCGCGGCCGAAACTTTGCTCAGCAACGCAACCTTCTGAGGCGAACCATGAACGCGCCCAACGGAACGCAGGCCCGCGCGACACTCGAACGGCAGCTCGAGCGCTGGGAGCAAAACGAGGTTGCCGATTCGCTGCGCCACCTCGGCGAGCGGAAGACGGAGTTCTTCACGTTCGGCGGCTTTCCGCTCAAGCGGACCTATACCGCGCTCGACCTGGGCTCCACGGCACCCGAGGATCCCGGATTGCCGGGCCAGTACCCGTTCACCCGCGGGCCCTATCCCACGATGTACCGCAGCCGGCTCTGGACCATGCGCCAGATCGCCGGATTCGGCACCGGCGAGGACACCAACCGGCGTTTCAAGTACCTGATCGCGCAGGGCCAGACGGGACTGTCGACCGACTTCGACATGCCGACGCTGATGGGCTACGACTCGGATCACCCGATGAGCCATGGCGAAGTGGGCCGCGAAGGCGTGGCGGTGGACACGCTCGCCGACATGGAAGCGCTGTTCGACGGCATCGACCTCGAGCGGATCTCGGTGTCGATGACGATCAACCCGACCGCCTGGATCCTGCTCGCGATGTACGTCGTTCTCGCGCAGCGGCGCGGCTGCGACCTGCACAAGCTCTCGGGGACGATCCAGGCCGACATCCTCAAGGAATACATGGCGCAGAAGGAGTACATCTTTCCGATCGCGCCGTCGGTGCGCATCGTGCGCGATTGCATCACGTACTGCGCGAGGAACATGCGGCGCTACAACCCGATCAACATCTCCGGCTACCACATCAGCGAAGCCGGCGCGTCCCCGCTGCACGAAGTCGCCTTCACCATGGCGAACGCCGTCACCTACGTCGAGGAGGTGAGGAAGACCGGGATGCCGGTGGACGAGTTCGCACCGCGCCTGGCGTTCTACTTCGTGTGCCAGTCGGATTTTTTCGAAGAAATCGCCAAGTTCCGCGCCGCGCGGCGCGTCTACGCCAAGCTCATGAAGGAGCGGTTCGGCGCCCGCAATCCCGAATCCATGCGCCTGCGCTTTCACTGCCAGACGGCCGCGGCCTCGCTCACCCGGCCGCAGTACAAGGTCAACATCGTGCGCACCGCCTTGCAGGCCCTCGCGGCGGTGCTCGGCGGCGCGCAGAGCCTGCACACCAACGGCATGGACGAGGCGTTCACGATTCCCACCGAGGAGGCGATGAAGATCGCGCTGCGGACGCAGCAGGTGATCGCCGAGGAGACCAACGTCCCGGCGGTCGTGGATCCGCTCGGCGGGGCGTATTTCTTGGAACACCTCACAAGCGAATACGAACGCAGGATCTTCGAGATTCTCGAAGAGGTCGAAAAGCGCGGCGGCACCGTCCGGCTGATCGAGGAGGGATGGTTCCAGAAGCACATCGCCGATTTCGCCTACGACACGGCGCTCCGCAAGCAGAGCGGCGAAAAGGCGGTGATCGGCGTGAACCGGTTGGTCGAACCCGAGGAGCACGTCGACATCGCGACCCATCCCTATGACCCGAGCACCGAGGCACGCCAGGTCGGGCGATTGCAGCGCGTGCGAAGCGAGCGCGACAGCGCGCACGTGGCAAGGCTGCTCGCGGAGCTTGCCCGCACGGCGCAGGACGAGACGACGAATCTTCTGCCGGTCACGATCGAACTGGTGCGCGCGGGCGCATCGATGGGTGAGATCGTCGAAAGGCTGAAGCGCCTGTGGGGCACGTACCGCGAAACGCCGGTGTTCTGAGTGGTCGTCCTCGCCTACCTCGACCATGTCCCGCGGATCGGGGAGGAAGTCACCGCCGATCCGCAGGCGGCCGTGATCGGGCGCGCCGAACTCGGCGCACGCAACCGCCTGCTGGCGCACGCAACCCTGCGGGCCGACGGCGAGCGCATCCGCACCGGGTCCGATTGCTGGTTCGGCGAGGCGAGTACCGTGCACATCTCGGACAACCTCTTTCCGGCGCTCGTCGGCGCGCGCGTCACGGTCGGCCGCTTCGGGCTGGTCCACGCCTGCACGGTGGGAGACGATTGCGTCGTCGGCGAGCACGCGGTCGTCATGGACGGTTCGGAAGTCGGGCCCGGGTCGGTCATCGCCGCAGAGAGCGTCGTTCCGCTCGGCAAGACGCTTCCCGGCGGATGGTTGTACGCAGGTGCTCCCGCGCAGCCCGTCGCGCCGCTCGACCGCCCGCGCCTCGACCGACTGCACCGGATGCTGCGCAGCGGCTCCCGCGGCGAGGCCGACGCCGAGATCGTGTTTGTGCGTGAGCCGGCGGCCGCGCTCAGGCAGCGACCCGGAACGGGTCTCGAGCGGGTCTTTGCAGAGGGCGCGTACGTCGCTCCCACGGCACGGGTGGCGGGCGAAGTGCGCCTCGCTCCGCGCTCCAGCCTCTGGTTCGCGGTGGAGGCCGACGCCGGGCGCGCGGTGATCGAGATCGGAGAGGCGGCGAACGTGCAGGACAACTCCCGTCTTTATGCGGGCGGACCCGGGGAGGACATCCGGATCGGCCCGCGCGCCACCGTGGGGCATAACGTGCGGATCTTTCCGAGCGTGATCGAGGCCGATGCGTTGATCGGAATGGGGTCGATCGTGGGCAGCGGCTCTGTGGTGCGTGCGGGCGCGTGCCTCGCTGCCGGATCGGTCGCGTCGCCTGGCACCGAGATCGAGGCCGGGTACGTCTGGAGCGGGCGGCCGGCGCGGGCGTCGCGTCCGCTTTCGGCCCGGAACCGCGAGATTTTTTCCTACGCCGTCGACGTTTACGTCACTTATGCAGCCAACTATCTGCGCGGCGCACGCCGCTAGCGGCTCGCCGAGGACCGATGCGGCCGAGTGAGTCCCTCTTTTTCGAGATCCGCGGCCTGCGCTACCACGTGCGTCTGTGGAACCGGGGCTGCGGTCCGCACGTGGTCCTGCTGCATGGATGGATGGACGTTTCGGCGTCGTTCCAGTTCCTGGTCGACGCGATGGCGCCGCGCTGGGAAGTCTACGCGCCGGACTGGCGCGGCTACGGCCTCACCGACTGGGGCCGCTCCGACTGCTACTGGTTTCCCGACTACGTCGCCGATCTCGACGCGCTGCTCGAGCGCATCCAGCCGCAGGGGCAGGTCGATCTGGTCGGCCACAGCCTCGGCGGGAACGTGGCGTCGCTCTATGCGGGTGTGCGCCCGGCGCGCATCCGCAGGCTGGTGAACCTCGAGGGGTTCGGTCTTCCTCCGACCACACCGGAACAGGCGCCCAGACGCTACGCCCGCTGGCTGGACGAACTCCGCAAGCCGCCGCGGCTACGCCCCTACGCCGGATTTTCCGAACTGGCCGAGCGCATGCGCAGGAACAATGCGCGCCTGTCCGAGGAGCGCGCCGCGTTCCTCGCGCGCCACTGGGGCCGCGAAACCGAAACCGGCGAAGTCCTCCTGCGGAGCGATCCGGCGCACAAGATCGTCAATCCGGTCCTGTATCGCTACGAGGAAGCGCGGGCGATCTGGCAGCAGGTCCGCGCGCCGACGCTCTGGGTGGATGCGTCCGAAACGGAAAATCTGAAACGCCTGGGCCTCACGGCGGAGCAGCATGCGGAGCGGCGCGCCGCGTTCCGCGATCTGCGCTACGTCACGATCGAGGGCGCCGGCCACATGCTGCATCACGACCAGCCGGAGCGCGTGGCGCGGCTGATCGAGGATTTCCTTCGGCCGGAGGCCTGAGGGCGTGGCCCAGTTATTCACCGTCCACCCGACCCATCCGCAGCGCCGGCTGGTGCGCCAGGCCGCGGAGATCGTTCGCCGCGGCGGCGTCATCGCCTACCCGACCGACTCCTGTTACGCGCTCGGCTGCCGCCTCGGCGATGCGAAGGCGCTGGGGCGCCTGCGCCGGGTGCGCGTCATGGACGAGAAGCACCATTTGACCCTGATGTGCCGCGACTTGTCCGAAATTGCGACCTACGCCATCGTGGACAACGTGCAGTATCGCCTGCTGAAAGCCGCGACACCGGGCGCCTACACGTTCATTCTGCGCGCCACGCGCGAGGTGCCGCGGCGGCTGCTCCATCCGCGGCGCAAGACGATCGGCGTTCGCGTGCCCGACCACGCGGTGGCGCGCGCGCTCTTGAGCGAGCTCGACGAGCCGATGCTCTCCGCCACGCTGTCCTTGCCCGGGCGCCTGGCGCCTCCGTCGGCGGCGGCGGAAATCCGCGAAGCGCTGGAGCACGAACTCGATCTGGTGATCGACGGCGGTTCGTGCGGCATCGTTCCGTCGACCGTGATCGACCTCACCACCGACGTTCCGCTGGTCGTGCGGAGCGGAAAAGGGGCGCTCGCCAGGCTCGGCGTCGGCGCCGCGGCGCCCGAAGGGCCCGAAAGCGCGCTCTGATAAGATTCGCCGCTTACCGAAGTCGTCGATGGACGTCAGCCAGCTCGTTACGATCGTTGCCATCTATGCGCTCCCCGTGCTCTTTGCCATTACGCTGCACGAGGCGGCGCACGGCTATGTCGCCCGCCACTTCGGCGACATGACGGCGTACGCGCAGGGCCGCATCAGCCTCAATCCGCTCCGTCATATCGATCTGGTCGGCACGATCATCGTTCCGGTCGTCATTCTGGTCGCGACCAAGCTGGCGAGCGGAAGCGGGTACCTGTTCGGCTGGGCCAAGCCGGTGCCCGTCAATTACTCCGCGCTGCGAAAACCGAAACAGAACATGATGTGGGTGGCCGCCGCCGGGCCCGCCTCGAATCTCGCGATGGCCATTGCCTGGGCCGCGCTGATCAAGTTTGCCGATGCGCTCCCGGCGAACTTCTTTACCGTGCCGATGAAGCAGATGGGCGTCGCGGGGATCGAGGTGAACATTGTGCTGATGCTGCTGAACCTCCTGCCGATCCTGCCGCTGGACGGCGGCCGGATCGTCGCCAGCCTGCTTCCGCACCGCGCGGCTTGGCAGTATTCGAGGCTCGAGCCGTGGGGATTTCCGATCCTGCTGCTGCTCCTTTTTTCCGGTTATCTGGGCGTCATTCTCGGGCCGATGGTGCGGGCTTCGTTCGAGGTCATCGGCGCCCTGTTCCAGCTCTGACGATGTACGAGACGCGCGTGCTCTCGGGAATGCGGCCCACGGGGGCGTTGCACCTCGGTCATTACCACGGCGTGCTCAAGAACTGGGTGCGCCTGCAGACCGAGTATCCGTGCCTGTTTTTCGTCGCCGACTGGCATGCCCTGACGACCGATTACGAGAATCCCGGCGACCTGCAGAAGACCGCGCTCGAAATGGTGGTGGACTGGCTCGCCTCCGGCGTGGACCCGAACCAGGCGACGCTGTTCGTGCAGTCGCAGGTCGCCGAGCATGCCGAACTGCATCTGCTGCTTTCGATGATGGCGCCGCTCGGGTGGCTCGAGCGCGTGCCGACGTACAAGGACCAGCAGGAACGGTTGCCGGACCGGGACCTCTCGACCTACGGCTTTCTCGGCTACCCGCTCCTGCAGGCCGCGGACATCCTCATCTACCGCGCGAGGTACGTTCCGGTGGGTGAGGATCAGGTGCCGCACGTCGAATTCACGCGCGAAGTCGCGCGGCGGTTCAATCACCTGTACGGCCGCGAGCCCGGCTTCGAGGACAAGGCCAAGGCGGCGGTACGCAAGATGGGAACCAAGAAAGGCAGGCTGCTGAACGAACTGCGCAACAGGTTTCTCGAGCAGGGCGACAAGGAGGCGCTCCGCCGTGCGCAGGCGGTTCTCGATGAGCAGCAGAATCTGACGCGCGGGGATCGCGAGCGGCTCTACGGGTGGCTCGAGGGAAGCGGAAAGCGCATCCTGGTCGAGCCCGAGGCGCTCCTGACCGAAGCCGCGCGCATGCCGGGCCTGGACGGCCAGAAGATGTCGAAGTCGTACGGCAATTCGATCGCGCTGCGCGAGCCGCCCGAGGCCGTCACGAAAAAGATCCGTACCATGCCGACCGACCCGGCGCGGGTGAAGCGCAGCGATCCGGGCAACCCGGAGAAGTGCCCGGTGTGGCCGCTTCATCTGGTGTACTCGGAGGCGAAGCGCAGGGACTGGGTGCAGAAGGGCTGCACGAGCGCCGGAATCGGCTGCCTCGAGTGCAAGCAGCCCGTGATCGATGCGGTGCTGGCCGAACTCGCGCCGATGCGCGAGCGGGCCCAGGCCTACCTCGACGATCCGACGCTGGTGAAAAGCATCCTCGTCGACGGATGCGACCGGGCGCGCAAGCTCGCGTCCGAAACCATGCGCGATGTGCGCGAGGCAATGGGGCTGGAGCACGCATGAGCGAAACCGCGCCGCGCACCGACGCCCCCGCACCGGTCGCGCGCATCTACGGCGAGCCGCTGATCGAGCTCCCGGCCGACCTGTACATCCCCCCGGACGCGCTCGAAGTGATGCTCGAGGCGTTCCAGGGGCCGCTCGATCTGCTGCTCTACCTGATCCGCCGGCAGAACCTCGACGTCCTCGATGTTCCGATGGCGCCGCTCACGCGCCAGTATCTGGAGTATGTGGAGCTGATGCGCTCCCGCAACCTGGAGCTCGCCGCCGAGTATCTGGTGATGGCGGCGATGCTGATGGAGATCAAGTCCAGGATGCTGCTTCCGCGCAGGAAGGAGACCGAACAGGAAGAGCAGGACCCGCGCGCCGAACTGGTGCGCCGGCTGCTCGAATACGAAAACATGAAGCAGGCCGCGTTGCGTCTGGACGAGTTGCCGCAGCAGGGGCGCGATGTCATCGCGATCTCGGTCTGGATCGAAAAAGCAGCGGCCGAGCGGATGGCGGACGTGCACCCGCAGGACCTGGCCGAGGCGTGGCGCGGGCTGCTCTACCGGGCGCGGCTCTCGGCGCATCACCGCGTGAGCCGCGAGGAACTTTCGGTGCGCGAACACATGACCGAGATCCTGCGCCGGCTGGGCGAGCGCCGGGTGCTCGAGTTCGCCGAGCTGTTCGATCCGGCGCGCGGGATCGCCGTCCTGGTGGTGACGTTCCTCGCGCTGCTGGAGCTCGCGCGCGAAGCGCTGCTGGAGATCACGCAATCGGAGTGCTACGCGCCGATTTACGTGCGGCTATCCTATGGCCAGCCCCACTGAGGCCAAGCGAATCATCGAGGCGGCGCTGCTCGCTTCGCACGAGCCGCTTGCGCTCTCCGATCTGAAGCGGCTGTTCGACGGGGAAATCGGGCCGGACGCGCTGCGCCGCCTGCTGGAGGAGCTTCGCGAAGAGTGGCGCGGGCGTGCCGTCGAGCTGGTCGACCTGGCGAGCGGCTGGCGCTTTCAGACCCGGCCGGAATTCCGGCCGTTCATCGAGCGGCTCAATCCCGAAAAGCCGCCACGCTATTCGCGCGCGGTGCTGGAAACGCTCGCCATCATCGCGTACCGTCAGCCCGTGACGCGCGGCGACATCGAGGACATACGCGGTGTGACCGTCTCGACGCAGATCATCCAGTCGCTGGAGAACCGCGGTTGGATCGACGTCATCGGCCATCGCGAGACGCCCGGCCGGCCCGCGCTGTACGGAACGACCAGGACCTTTCTCGACGACCTCGGACTGCGCTCGCTCGCCGAGCTTCCGCCGCTCGAGGAAATTGCGCAGACGCTCTCGCTTGAGCCCGCGTCGGCCCCCCAGCCGCCCGCGAACCCGGCACTTGCCCGCGCCGACGGCGCGGACTGAAGCCTCCGGGGAGCGACTTCAGAAGCTGCTCGCGGCGGCCGGCTACGGCTCGCGCCGCGAGATCGAGGCGTGGATTGCAGCCGGGCGCGTCACGCTGGCGGGACGAGTGGCGCGCCTGGGTGACCGCGCCCGCGAGGGCGACACGGTCGCGCTCGACGGCAGGTCTGTCAGCCTGCGCTCGGCTCCGGCGCGGCCGCGCGTGATCGCGTATCACAAGCCGGAGGGCGAACTCGTGACGCGCAGCGATCCGGGCGGTCGCCCCACGGTATTCGCGCGCATGCCCCCTTTGCGCGAGGGCCGCTGGGTGGCCGTAGGCCGGCTCGACCTCAACAGCTCGGGCCTGCTTCTGCTCACGAACTCCGGAGAACTGGCAAACCGTCTCATGCATCCGCGCCAGGGTTTCGAACGCGAATACGCGGTTCGCGTGCTCGGCGTGCTGACCGAGGAACAGCGGATGCGGCTGCTGCACGGAGTGGCGCTCGAAGAAGGCCAAGCGCGCTTCGAGCGGCTCGAACCCAGGGGCAAAGCGTCCGGCGCAAATCGCTGGTACCAGGCGAGCCTGCGCGAAGGTCGCAACCGGGAGGTCCGCCGGCTCTTCGAGGCCGTGGGGCTGCGCGTCAGCCGGCTGGTCAGGGTCCGCTTCGGGCCGGTGCTGCTTCCCAGAACCTTGAAGCCGGGGCGCTGGCTGGAACTCGCCAGCGCCGAAGTGCAGCGACTGACCGGCTCCGAACCCGCATGAACATTGTTTGCAGAGGGAAAAGCTGTTAAACTTCAAACGTTTTTGGGGATGGGCTTCGGCCCATTTTTTGTTTGTGGGGATCGGGTGATGGGGACAGTGGAGCGCGTCGTGGAATCCACCCTCCGGGGGATGGGCTTTGAACTCGTGGATACGCAGGTGCTGAACCACGGGCGCCTGCTGCGCATCTTCATCGACAAGCCGGGAGGCGTCACCATCGACGACTGCGCCGGCGTGAGCCGCCATTTCACCCATGTACTCGCGGTGGAGGGCGTCGACTACGACCGGCTCGAAGTATCCTCGCCAGGGCTCGATCGCCCCTTGCGGCGCGCGGAGGATTTTGCCCGCTTCAGCGGGCGCCGGGTCGATGTGCGGATGCGGCTGCCGGACGCCAATGGGCAGCGGCACTATGTCGGCACGCTGCGCGGGGTCCAGGACGGGGTTGCGACGCTCGGGCTCGGGGATCGCGATGTCGCATTGCCGCTCGACGGGATGGACCGGGCACGGCTGGTGCCGGAAACGGGCAGGAGCGGACGTTCGACGCTGTCTGCGGAAAGATCGGGGTAACGGGAGATGAGCCGGGAGATTCTGCTGCTGGTCGACGCGCTGGCGCGCGAGAAGAACGTCAATCGCGACGTGGTCTTCGGTGCCCTGGAGCTTGCACTCGCCTCGGCGACCAAGAAGCGCTTTGCCGAGGACGTCGAGGTCCGCGTTGCGATCGACCGCAATACCGGTAACTACGAGTCGTTCCGCCGCTGGAAAGTAGTGCCGGACGACATGATCGAGGCGCCGGCGGCGCAGATTGCGCTCTCCGAGGCGCAGAAACGCAACGCCGAGCTCAAGGTGGACGAATACGTCGAGGAGCCGCTCGAGCCCATCGAGTTCGGGCGCATCGGCGCGCAGGCCGCCAAACAGGTGATCCTGCAGCGCATCCGCGACGCCGAGCGCGAGCAGATCCTGAATGACTTCCTGTCGCGCGGCGACGAGCTGGTGACCGGCACGATCAAGCGCATGGAGCGCGGCAACGCGGTCGTCGAGTCCGGGCGGCTGGAAGCCCTGCTGCCGCGCGAGCAGATGATCCCCAAGGAAAACCTGCGCATCGGCGACCGCGTGCGCGCCTGGGTGATGAAGATCGACCGCGGTGCACGCGGGCCCCAGCTCATCCTCTCGCGCACGGCGCCGCAGTTCATCATGAAGCTGTTCGAACTCGAGGTGCCGGAGATCGAGGAGCGGCTGCTCGAGATCAAGTCCGCGGCGCGCGACCCGGGCGTGCGGGCGAAAATCGCGGTGCATACGAACGACAAGCGCATCGACCCGATCGGGACCTGCGTCGGCATGCGCGGCTCGCGCGTGCAGGCGGTGACCCAGGAGCTCGCCGGCGAGCGTGTCGACATCGTGCTGTGGGCGGCAGAACCGGCGCAGTTCGTGATCGGGGCGCTCGCGCCGGCCGAAGTGAGCTCGATCCTGGTCGACGAAGAGAAGCATTCAATGGACGTGGTGGTGGACGAGGAGAACCTTGCCATCGCCATCGGCCGCAGCGGCCAGAACGTGCGGCTCGCCTCCGAGCTCACCGGCTGGACCATCAACCTGATGACCGAAGAGGAGTCGCAGAAGAAACAGCAGGAGGAGTCCGGTCGCATCAGGAGCCTGTTCATGGAACGGCTCGACGTGGACGAGGAAGTCGCGGAGATCCTGCTGCAGGAGGGGTTCGCGACCCTGGAAGAGGTGGCCTACGTCCCGATCGGCGAAATGCTCGAGATCGAGGCGTTCGACGAGGGCACGGTGAACGAGCTCCGCAGCCGGGCGCGCAACGCGCTTCTCGTGCAGGCGATTGCGAGCGAAGAGAGCATCGAAAACGTGGATCCCGAGCTGCTCAAACTGGATGGCATGGATACACAGCTCGCGGCGAAGCTCGCTGCGCAGGGTGTAAAGACGCGGGACGAACTCGCGGACCTCGCCGTCGACGAGCTTTCCGAGCTGACCGGCGTGGACGGCGAGCGCGCGAAGAACCTGATTCTGGCGGCGCGCGCGCACTGGTTTGACGCCGAACCCGACGGCGGCGCGGCTGCGCAGAAGGAGGCGCAGTAAGCGTGGCGCAGACGAGCGTAGCCCAATTCGCGAGCGAACTGAAGGTTCCGCCCTCGGTCCTGCTGGAGCAATTGCGCGCCGCCGGAGTCGAAAAGCGCGAGCCGCAGGACGCGCTGTCCGAGCAGGACAAGTCGCGCCTGCTCGAGTACCTGCGGCGCGTGCACGGCTCGTCCGAATCGAAGAACAAGATCACTCTCACGCGCCGTCAGACGAGCGAGATCAAGAAGTCCGATTCGACGACCGGTAAGGCGCGCACCATCCAGGTCGAGGTGCGCAAGAAGCGGGTGTTCGTCAAGCGCGATCCGGCGGAGCTGGCGGCACAAGCGGTGGCGGCCGAGGCGCCGGCGGCCGCGCCGGCGCCGGGGGCAGCGCCGGCGATCGACACGCGGGAGTTGGAGCTGCGCGAGGAGGAGGAACGCAGGCAGCAGCATCTCGCCGAGCTGCAGGCGCAGGAACTGCGCGAGAAGCAGGAGCGCGAGCGTCGCGAAGCGGAGCAGAAACAGGCGGAACGCGAAGCGCAGCGGATGGCGCCACCGGCTGCGGCAGCGGCGACGCCGGCGGCGACGGAAGGCACTCTGCATGCGCCCAAGCCCAAGGAAGGCGAGGCGAAGGGCGAAAGGAAGGCGAAGAAGGCCAAGCCCACCACCATTCTCAAGGGCGATTCGGTGCGCCGCCGCACCATCAAGACGCGCGGCGATGTCGGCGGCGGGGTCGCAGGATGGCACGGGCCCAAGGCGGCCGGCCACAGGAAGACGCAGACCGGCGAGCAGTCCACGTTTACGCCGCCGACCGAACCGGTCGTGCGCGAGATCGCGGTGCCCGAAACGATCACGGTCGGCGAGGTGGCGCGCCGCATGTCGGTGAAGGCGGCCGAGGTCATCAAGGTGCTGATGAAACTCGGGCTGATGGCCACGATCAACCAGGTTCTCGACCAGGAAACGGCGATGATCGTGATCGAGGAGATGGGCCACAAGGCAAAGCCCGCCAAGCTCGACGACCCCGAGGCGTACCTGATCGAAACGCAGGAAGCCGCCGCGTCCGAACTGACCCCGCGGCCGCCGGTCGTGACGGTCATGGGCCACGTCGATCACGGCAAGACTTCGCTCCTGGACTACATTCGCCGCACCAAGGTGGCCGCCGGGGAAGCGGGCGGGATCACCCAGCACATCGGCGCCTATCACGTCGAGACGCCGCGCGGCGTGGTCACGTTTCTCGACACGCCGGGTCACGAAGCCTTTACCGCGATGCGCGCGCGGGGCGCCAAAGTGACCGACATCGTGGTCCTCGTCGTGGCGGCGGACGACGGCGTCATGCCGCAGACGGTGGAAGCGATCAACCATGCCAAGGCGGCCGAAGTGCCTCTGGTCGTGGCGATCAACAAGATCGACAAGCATGAGGCCAATCCGGAGAAGGTCAAGCAGGAGCTGCTGAGCCACAACGTCGTGCCGGAGGAATTCGGCGGCGATTCGCCCTTCGTTCCGGTCTCGGCCAAGACCGGCCAGGGAATCGACGACCTGCTGGAGCAGGTCCTGCTTCAGGCCGAGGTCAAGGAATTCAAGGCGGCGGTCCATGCGCCGGCGAAAGGCGCGGTGATCGAAGCGCGCCTGGACAAGGGGCGCGGACCGGTCGCAACGGTGCTGGTGCAGTCCGGAACCCTGGAACGCGGCGATGTGGTGCTGATGGGCGCGGTGTACGGCCGTGTACGTGCCATGCTGGACGAAAACGGCAAGGCCGTGCAGTCCGCGGGCCCCTCGATCCCGGTGGAGATCCAGGGGCTATCCGACGTTCCCCTGGCCGGCGAGGAAATGGTCGCGCTCGCCGACGAGCGCAAGGCGCGCGAAATCGCGCTGTTCCGGCAGGGCAAGTTCCGCGACGTCAAGCTCGCCAAGCAGCAGGCGGCAAAGCTCGAGACCATGTTCGAGCAGATGGGCGAGGGCGAGAAGAAGACGCTCGCGCTGGTGATCAAGGCGGACGTACAGGGTTCGCAGGAGGCGCTGGCGCATGCCCTCTCGAGGCTTTCAACCGAAGAAGTCAAGGTGATGGTCGTTCACGCCGGGGTGGGCGGGATCACCGAGTCGGACGTCAACCTGGCGATGGCCTCGCGCGCCGTGATCATCGGCTTCAACGCGCGCGCCGACGCCGCCGCGCGGAAGCTGATGGAATCCTCCGGAGTCGATGTCCGTTACTACAATGTCATCTACGACGCGGTCGAGGAAATCAAGGCCGCGCTCTCGGGCATGCTCGCGCCGGAGAAGAAGGAAAGCGTTCTCGGCCTGGTCGAAGTGCGCCAGGTATTCCGGATCTCCAAGGTCGGCACGGTTGCCGGGTGCTATGTGCAGGAGGGGCTGGTTCGCCGCAATGCGCTGGTCAGGGTCCTGCGCGACAACGTGGTGATCCATACCGGCGAGATCGAATCGCTCAAGCGGTTCAAGGACGACGTGCGCGAGGTCAAGGGCGGCTTCGAGTGCGGCATATCGCTCAAGAGCTTCCAGGAACTGAAGGAAGGCGATCAGTTCGAGGTCTTCGAGGTCCTTGAGGTCGCGCGCACGCTGTGACACGAGCACGGCCGCGCAAGGTGGCCGACCTGATCCAGCGGGAGCTGTCCGAAATCCTGCGCCGCGAACTGCGCGACCCTCGGGTCGGGATGATCACGCTCACCGCGGTCGACGTCTCGCCCGACTTTTCGCACGCCAAGGTGCTTTATACCTGCCTCGACCGGGGGCACGCGGAAGAGGCCGCGCGGGGATTGCAACGGGCGGCCGGATTCCTGCGTTCGCAACTTGCACGCAGGATCAAGCTTTACGTGACTCCGGAGCTGCGCTTCGTGTACGACGAGTCGATCGAGCGGGGCGATCGACTGCACCGCCTGATCGACAGCGTGACGCCGAAGTCCTGATGCCGCGCAGAATCGACTCGGTCCTTCTCCTCGACAAGCCGCTCGGGATCACGTCCAACCGGGCGCTGCAGCAGGCAAAACGCCTGCTCGGCGCGGCCAAAGCCGGTCACTCCGGGACACTCGATCCGCTTGCCTCGGGACTGCTGCCGGTGCTCTTCGGAGAGGCGACGAAGTTCTCCCGATTCCTCCTCGATTCGGACAAGACGTACGAGGGCGATGTGCATTTGGGCGTCAGCACTACGAGCGGCGACGCGGAGGGCGAGGTGGTGGACCGTCGCCCGGTTGCGGTGAGCGACACCGCAATCGAGCAGGCGCTGACGCGCTTCCGCGGCGAGTTGATGCAGGTGCCGCCGATGCACTCGGCGCTCAAGCGCGGCGGGAGACCGCTGTACGCGCTGGCACGCGAGGGGACGCTGGTCGCGCGCGAGCCGCGTCCCATCGTGATCCATGCGTTGCAGGTTCTGGGCCGCGAGGGGAACCTGCTCCGGCTTCGCGTGACGTGCAGCAAGGGAACGTACCTGCGCACGCTCGCCGAGGATATCGGCCACGCACTCGGCACGGGGGCGCACCTTGCGGCCTTGCGCCGCACCGGGGCCGGGCCCTTCGCGATCTCGCAGGCGGTCACGCTGGAATCGCTTGCGGCGACGGACGCTGCCGAGCGGGACCGGCTTCTTGTTCCGATGGAGAGGCTGGTCGAAAGTCTGCCGGCCTTGCACCTCGAGCGTGCGCTGGTCGGAAAGTTCCTGAACGGGCAACCGGTCCCGCAAGGTGCCCTCGCCCTGGGTCGCTACCGCGTATACGATCCAGGTGGCGCGCTGCTCGGGGTGGGGGAAACCGGCGCGGCCGGCGTGCTGCGACCGGTGAGGCTGCTCGCGCAGTCTGCGGGATCTTCGCAAGCGGCTGAAATACCGAGAAAATCCTTGTGAATGGCGGGGCATCTCGGATAAAATCCGTCCTTCGCCGTGGAGATTCGAAAGTATGGTCATGCAGGTCGCGCAGAAGGCGCAGGTCGTCAAGCAGTATCAGCGCGCAGCCAACGACACCGGTTCCCCGGAAGTGCAGGTTGCGCTGCTCACCGAACGCATCAACGGCCTTGCCGAGCACTTCAAGGCCCATGTGAAGGATTTCCATTCGCGCCGCGGGCTGCTCAAGCTGGTCAGCCAGCGACGCAAGCTGCTCGACTACCTGAAACGCAAGGATGCCGACAAATACCGCTCGGTGATCGAGCGGCTCGGCCTGCGCAAGTAGCGCTTTTCAGGATGCCGTAGCGGGAAACGCCCATCGAGACGATGGGCGTTTTTTCTTTTCGCCTACCGAAAAAGGATTCACCTTGAGCCCGATCAAGAAGACGTTTGCCTACGGTGCCCACGAGGTCACGCTGGAAACCGGTGAAATCGCGCGCCAGGCGCACGGCGCCGTGACCTGCTCCATGGAGGACACGGTCGTGCTCGCGACCGTGGTCGCGGCGAAATCGCCGCGCGCGGGGCAGGATTTTTTCCCCCTGACCGTCGATTACGTCGAAAAGACCTACGCTGCCGGCAAGATTCCGGGCGGGTTTTTCAAGCGCGAGGGCCGGCCCACCGAGAAGGAGACGCTTACCTGCCGCCTCATCGACCGGCCGATCCGGCCGCTTTTTCCGGACGGGTTCTACAACGAGGTGCAGGTGGTCGCGACCGTGCTCTCGCTCAATCCCGAGGTCGATTCCGACATTCCGGCAATGCTGGCGGTGTCGGCGGCGCTCGCCGTCTCGGGCATCCCCTTCAACGGTCCGATCGGCGCGTGCCGGGTCGGATACGTGAACGGCGAGTACCTGCTCAACCCGACGATGAGCCAGCTCAAGGAGTCGCAGCTCAATCTCGTCGTCGCGGGGACGGCGCAGGGCGTGCTGATGGTCGAATCGGAGGCGCTCGAGCTGGCGGAGGATGCGATGCTGGGCGCCGTGGTGTTCGGCCACCAGCAGATGCAGGCGGCGATCCAGGCAATCGAGCAGCTCACCGAAGTGGCCGGAAGGCCTGCATGGGACTGGCAGGCGCCGGCGAAGGACGAGGGTCTGGGCGCGCGGCTCAAGGAGCTCGCCGAAGCGGACCTCAAGGCGGCATTCGGCCTCAAGCAGAAGAAGGCGCGTTCGGACGCGATCGACGCGATCTGGAAGCGCGTGTTCGAGCAGCTCGGCGTCGGCAAGGACGGCGGCCCGGACGCCAACGTCGTCAAGGATGCATGCTTCGCGCTGGAATCGGCGATCGTGCGCGGCCAGATCCTCGACGGCGAGCCGCGAATCGACGGGCGCGACACGCGCAGCGTGCGCCCGATCGGGATCCGCGTGGGCGTTCTTCCGCGCACGCACGGCTCGGCACTGTTCACGCGCGGCGAGACGCAGGCGCTGGTGACCGTGACGCTCGGCACCGGGCGCGACGAGCAGATCATCGACGCGCTGAGCGGCGAATACCGCGAGCGGTTCATGCTCCACTACAACATGCCGCCGTACGCCACGGGTGAAACGGGCCGCGTGGGTCCGCCGAAGCGTCGCGAGATCGGGCACGGGCGCCTGGCCAAGCGCGCGCTGGTCGGGTTGCTTCCGGCGCCTGCCGATTTCGGCTACTCGATCCGCATCGTTTCGGAGATCACCGAATCGAACGGCTCTTCCTCGATGGCCTCGGTGTGCGGCGGCAGCCTCGCGCTGATGGACGCGGGGGTACCGATCAAGGCCCATGTGGCCGGAATCGCCATGGGCCTGATCAAGGAGGGCAATCGCTTCGCCGTGCTGAGCGACATCCTGGGCGACGAGGATCATCTCGGCGACATGGATTTCAAGGTCGCGGGCACCGAAAAAGGGGTCACGGCGCTGCAGATGGACCTCAAGATCGAGTCGATCAACAAGGAAATCATGCGCGTGGCGCTCGAGCAGGCGCGCGAGGGCCGCCTGCACATCCTCGATCAGATGCGCCGTTCGATCGAGGGTTCGCGCAGCGAGCTGTCGACCTTCGCGCCGCGCATCATCAAGATCAAGATCAATCCGGACAAGATCCGCGACGTCATCGGCAAGGGCGGCGTGGTGATTCGCGGGCTGCAGGAGGAGACCGGGACGACCATCGAGATCGAGGACGACGGCACGGTCAGCATCGCCTGCGTGTCCGCCGAGGGCGGCGAGGCCGCCAAGCGGCGCATCCAGGAACTCACCGCCGACGTCGAGGTCGGCCGGGTGTACGAGGGCACCGTGCTGCGGCTGTTGGACTTCGGCGCCATCGTGCAGGTGCTCCCCGGGCGCGACGGGCTGCTGCATATCTCGCAGATCAGCCACGAGCGCGTCAATGCCGTGTCCGATCACCTCAAGGAAGGCCAGAGCGTGAAGGTGAAGGTGCTCGAGGCGGACGACAAGGGGCGCGTGCGCCTGTCGATGAAGGCGGTCAGCCAGCCCGAGGCCGCAAAACAGCAGGGTTGAGGTTTTTCCGGGGTATTACTTCGCGACCTGCCGCTCGCGCATCTCGTCGAGCGTCTTGCAGTCGATGCACAGCGTTGCAGTCGGGCGCGCTTCGAGGCGCTTCAGGCCGATCTCCACGCCGCAACTCTCGCAGTAGCCGTACTCGTTGGCGTCGATGCGCGCGATCGTTTCGTCGATCTTCTTGATGAGCTTGCGCTCGCGGTCGCGATTGCGCAGCTCGAGGGCCATGTCCGATTCCTGGCTGGCGCGGTCGTTCGGGTCGGCGAACACCGTCGCCTCGTCCTGCATCGTATGGACGGTGCGGTCGATCTCCTCGGAAAGCTCCGCCTTGACGCTCTCGAGGATCTTGCGGAAATGGGTCCGCTGCTTTGCGTTCATGTAGTCCTCGCCCCTCTTCGGGAGGTAGGGCGCAAAGCTCTTTCGGGTCAGTTCCACTGCGCGTTCTCTCGCTTCAGCCGGAAAAATGAAAGGCGCTTTGTAGCAGAAAAGATCCGCCCCCGCAAGCAACTGCGTCGCGCCTGCGAAATGCAGACAGATCCGCGGCTTGCGTTTGCCGCGCGAATGCGCCAAGCGTATCATTACGCCCCTTTCCGGGGTGTAGCGCAGCCTGGTAGCGCGCTTGCTTTGGGAGCAAGATGTCGGGAGTTCAAATCTCCCCACCCCGACCAGGTCCGACCGGCGGCTGCCCGTAGCTCAACCGGATAGAGCACCAGCCTTCTAAGCTGGGGGTTGTGGGTTCGAGTCCCGCCGGGCAGGCCAGAGCCGTGCTTCGACGGTGGCCGTAGCTCAACGGTAGAGTCCCGGATTGTGATTCCGGTTGTTGTGGGTTCGAATCCCATCGGCCACCCCACTTACCGCACGGGCGCAAGCTGTTCGCGCTCGAGCACGAACACGCAGCCCCGGCGCTCGCTGGTCGCCGGCCAGAGGAACGGCAGCCGCGGATAGGCGCGTTCGAGGGCGCGCCGGGCATCGCCCACTTCGCAGACGAGCAGGCCGCGCGGCATGAGGTAGCGTCGAGCCTGCGCGAGGATCGTCCGGACGAAATCCAGTCCATCCGCTCCGGCCGCCAGTGCGTCCGCCGGCTCGCAGCCGTACTCGGGCGGCAAGGCGCGCAGCGTCCGCGCATCCACGTAGGGCGGATTGCTCACGATCAGGTCGTAGCGCCTGCCTGCGAGTGCCTCGAACAGATCCGAGCGCAGCAGCCGGACGCGAACCCCGAGTCGATAACGTTTCACGTTGATTCGCGCAACGTCCAGCGCCCGCGCCGAGCGGTCGGTCGCGTCGACCCGTGCATGCGGGAATGCCTGCGCGAGGAGCACCGCGAGGCACCCCGAGCCGGTGCACAGATCGAGCGCGCGGCGCACCGGCCGCTGCAGCCACGGGCGCAGCCGGTCGCGCAGCAGCTCAGAGATGTAGGAACGCGGCACGATGACGCGGCGATCGACGTGGAAGGTGCGGCCGTCGAGCCATGCCTCCCGCAGCAGATAGGCGAGAGGAATGCGTTCGTGTACGCGGCGCGCCGCCAGCCGCCGAATCCGCGCGGCCTGGCGCCCAGACACTGGCTTGTCGCGATGCAGGTGAATGTCGCCGGGATGAATCCCGAGCACGTGACCGACGAGCCAGGCCGCCTCGTCGCGCGCATTCGCCGTTCCGTGTCCGTAATGCAGGCGCGCGGCGCGGAAACGGCGCGCCGTGTCGCGCAGCAATTCGCCGGCCGTCAAGGGAGGAGTGCGCGGAGCGTGTCGCGGTAGATCCTCGGCAGCTGCTCGAGCGCCGAAAGCTCGATGTGCTCGTTCAGCTTGTGGATGCTTGCGTTGACGGGTCCGAACTCGACCACCTGCGGGCAGATTTCGGCGATGAAACGGCCGTCCGAAGTACCGCCGGTCGTGGAAAGTTGCGGCGTTCGACCGGTATTCGCGAGCACCGTGCGGGACACGATGTCCACCAGTTCGCCGCGCGCCGTGAGGAACGGCTGCGCGCCCAGCGTCCACTGGATCGCATAATCAAGCCCGTGCGCGCGCAGCACGGATTCCAGCCGTTGCTGCAGCGACGCCACCGTGCTCGCGGTGGAAAAGCGGAAATTGAAATCGAGCTGGATCGAGCCCGGGATGACATTCGCCGCGCCGGTACCTGCGTGCAGGTTCGACACCTGCCAGGTCGTGGGTGGGAACTCCGCGTTGCCCTCGTCCCAGCGCACCGCGGCAAGCTCGGCAAGCGCAGGCGCAAGCAGATGGATCGGGTTGCGCGCCAGGTGCGGGTAGGCGACATGTCCCTGAACCCCAAGCACCGTAAGGCGGCCGGAGAGCGAGCCGCGCCGCCCGTTCTTGATCATGTCGCCGAGGACCTCGACCGAGGTCGGCTCGCCCACGATGCAGTAGTCGATCCGTTCGCCGCGCGCCTTGAGGCGCTCGACGACGCGCACCGTGCCGTCGACCGAAGGCCCTTCTTCGTCCGAGGTCAGCAGCATCGCGATGGACCCCGAATGCGCGGGCCGTTCGCGGACGAAATCCTCGACCGCGGCGGCGAACGAGGCGATCGAGGACTTCATGTCCGCGGCGCCGCGCCCGTACAGCCGCGCATCGCGGATCGTAGGAGTGAAGGGATCGGAATGCCACTGCTCCAGCGGGCCGGGCGGCACCACATCCGTGTGTCCCGCGAAGCACACCACGGGCGGGGCGGCGCCACGGCGGGCCCATAGGTTGGCGACTTCGCCGCAGCGCACGCGTTCGCAGGAAAACGCGGCGGCTTCAAGCCGGCGGGCGATCAGATCCTGACAGCCGGCATCCTCCGGGGTGACCGAACGCCGGGCGATGAGTTCCTGCGTGAGTGCAAGCGCGCGCTCCATGTCGACGTGGGTCAAGGAGGCGCACGACCGCCTTGCCGCCAACCGGCCCTCAGGTCGTCATGTCGATCTTGATGTCGCTGAACGAGGCATTGCCGCCGGCGCCGGAAAGGATCCCTTCTTTTTTCTCTGGTTTCTTTTCCGCCGCCGGGGCGGCCTGCGCCTGCCCGGCGGTGATCTGGCCTGCGGTCGCCTGGTTGATCAGCCACAGCATGTTGGTGGCCGAATCGGCGTTTGCCATCGCCTCGTCCTGCGTGATGTCGCCCGCCATGAACAGCTTGAACAACGCCTGTTCGAAGGTCTGCGAGCCAGGCGCCATGCTCTTTTCCATCGCATCCTTGATCTCGTTCACCTCGCCTTTCTCGATCAGCTCGGCGACATGGCGCGTGTTGAGCATGACCTCGATCGCCGGCCTGCGGGTCCCCACCTTCGTGCGCACCAGGCGCTGCGAGATGATGGCTTGCAGGCTGGCCGAAAGGTCGAGCAGCAGGGTCGGGCGATTCTCCAGCGGATAGAAGCTGATGATCCGGTTCAGGGCGTGGTAGCTGTTGTTGGCATGAAGCGTGGCGAGGCACAGGTGGCCGGACTGCGCGTACTGCAGCGCCGAGGTCATGGTCTCGCGGTCGCGGATCTCGCCGATCAGGATGCAGTCCGGCGCCTGGCGCAGCGCGTTGCGGAGCGCCACCTGGAACGCCTTGGTGTCGGTGCCGATTTCGCGCTGGTTGACGATCGATTTCTTGTTCTTGAACACGAATTCGACCGGATCCTCGAGCGTCAGGATATGGCCCGATTTCTGGCCGTTGCGGAAGTCGAGCATCGCCGCGAGCGAAGTCGACTTGCCCGACCCGGTGGCCCCGACCATCAGCACGAGGCCGCGCTTCTGCATGATGATGTCCTTGAGCGAATCGGGCAGGTGGAGCGTGTCGATCGCCGGAATGGTGCCTGGTATGAAGCGCACCACCACGGCCGGTGTGCCCTTCTGCTGGAACGCGCTGATCCGGTAATTGCCGACGCCTTCGTAGGTGTAGCCGGTGTTGAGCTCCATTTCCTCTTCGTAGACGCGAATCTGCTTTTCGGTGAGGATTTCGTAGAGCAGCTGCCTCACCGCATCGGCGTTCATGATGGTCTGATTCACCGGCATCGCGACGCCGTTGATCTTGATGTTGATCGGCGCGCCGACGGTCAGGAAGATGTCGGAGGCGTTCTTTTCCCCCATCAGCTGCAGCAATCGCTTCATCGCGGACATGGGCGACCTCTCGATCGACTCGATGCCGTTAGTTTAGCCCAACGGCGCGCTAGTCTCCGCGCAGCAGTTCGTTGAGGCTGGTCTTGGCGCGCGTCTTTGCGTCCACGCGCTTGACGATCACGGCACAGTACAGGCCGTACTTCCCGTCCGGCGAGGGCAGCGTGCCCGGCACCACGACCGAGCCTGCCGGAACCCGGCCGTATTGGATCTCGCCGCTGGCCCGGTCCAGGATCCGGGTGCTCTGGCCGAGAAAAACGCCCATGGAGAGCACGCTGTTTTCCTCGACCAGGACACCTTCGACGACCTCGGAGCGCGCGCCGATGAAGCAGTTGTCCTCGATGATCACCGGGTTGGCCTGCACGGGCTCGAGCACGCCGCCGATTCCCACGCCACCCGACAGGTGGACATTCTTTCCGATCTGCGCGCACGAGCCGACGGTCGCCCAAGTGTCCACCATCGTGCCCTCGTCGACGTAGGCACCGATGTTGACGTAGCAGGGCATCAGCACGACGTTTTTCGCGATATAGGTGCCGCGGCGCACCATGGCCGGCGGGACCACCCGAAAACCGCCGGCGGCAAAGGCCGGCGCGTCGTACCCGGCGAATTTCCCCGCGACCTTGTCGAAATAGTGCGTGGAGGCACCTGGCATCAGGCGGTTGTCCTCGATGCGGAAGGACAGCAGAACGGCCATTTTCAGCCACTGGTGCGTGATCCAGCCCGAAGAGGTCTTCTCTGCGACGCGAAGGCGCCCGCCATCCAGCGCGGCAAGGACCTCGTTGACCGCCTCGCGCAACGCCGCCGGGGCAGACGAGGGGCTCAGCCGGGCGCGATTCTCCCAGGCTTCTTCAATGATTCTCTTGGCGCCTTGCATGTCTTTCAGAGTTTCGACGCAAACCTCGCCATGCGGTCGATTGCATCGACGCATTCCGCGAGCGGAGCGACCAGCGCGACGCGGACATGGCCCTTGCCCGGATTTTCGCCATAGGCGTCGCGTGCCAGATAGGTCCCGGGCAGGACCAGAACATTATAGTGACGGTGCAGCAGCCGGGCGAATTCACAATCGTCGATGGGCGTGCGGACCCAGAGGTAGAAGCCGCCCTCCGGAAGGTAGGTTTCGAGCGGCGCCTTCACCATGGGCAGCACCGTCCGGTACTTCTCGGCATACAGCCTGCGGTTTTCACGTACGTGCGCCTCGTCGCGCCAGGCCGCGATCGACGCGTGCTGCACGGCGAGGCTCATCGCCGAACCGTGGTAGGTCCGGTACAGGAGGAAGCTCCTCAGCAGACCGGCGTCCCCGGCAACAAAGCCGGACCGCATGCCCGGTGCGTTCGAGCGCTTGGACAGGCTGGAAAACACGACCAGGCGCCGATAATCCTCGCGGCCGAGCGCGTGAGCGGCCTGGAGCGCCCCCAGCGGCGGGCTCCGCTCGTCGCAGTAGAGCTCCGAATAGCACTCGTCGGCGGCAATCACGAATCCGTAACGGTCCGAAAGTTCGAACAGGCGTTGCCAGTCCTCGAAGCGCAGCACCGTTCCGGTTGGATTGCCTGGCGAGCACACGTACAGGAGCTGCACTTCGCGCCAGACGCTATCCGAGACTGCGTCGAGATCAACGCGATGACCGCGGACCGCCTGCGAATTGAGGAATTCGGGGGTCGCCCCGGCAAGCAGCGCGGCACCCTCGTAGATCTGGTAGAACGGATTGGGGCAGGCGACGCGGGCACGGCCGCCCCGCGGATCGACCACCGCCTGCGCAAAGGCGAACAGCGCCTCCCGGGACCCATTGACCGGCAGGACCTGCGTCGCGGCATCGATCGCCGCCAGGCCATAGCGTTGGGCCAGCCACGCGGCAATCGCCTCGCGCAACGCAGGCAGCCCCACGGTGGCGGGGTACGCAGCGAGCCCCGCGAGCGCACCCGCGAGCGCGGCACGGATGAATCCGGGCGTCGGGTGCTTGGGCTCGCCGATGGAGAGATTGATCGCCGTGCGTGCCGGGTCGGGCGTGGCGCCGGCGACCAGTGCGCGAAGCTTCTCGAAGGGGTAGGGCTGGAGCTTGGCGAGCAGCGGATTCATCCCGCGCCGCCCGTTTCCGGCAGCGAGGCAAGCGCATCGAGCGCGATAGCCGCGGCCGGCCTCCAGCCGCGCTTGCGGTGCTCGGCCACCAGCGTCGTGAAAATTCCGCCGCGCGGACGGAATTTCGCCTGCAGGCGCATATAGCGCGGTCGAGCGGCGCGCACCAGATCGTCGAGCATCCGGTTCGTCACAGCCTCGTGAAAGGCGCCCTCCTCGCGGTACGACCAGATGTAGAGCTTGAGCGACTTGAGCTCGACGCATCTGCGGTCGGGGACATAATCCAGCACCAGCGTCGCGAAATCCGGCTGCCCGGTCAGGGGACACAGGCAGGTGAATTCGGGGATCTCGATATGAATGCGGTAGTCCCGCTGCGACGCAGGATTGCGAAAGGTTTGCAGCCGCTTGCCGGGGCGCGATGGCATCGAAAATGAGGAGCGGGAACCGGAGGACGAAAGCGCGATGATGTTATCATAGCGCGCCATTTTTCCGCGGCGCTTGCGCCGCGCCCAGAGTACCGAATTCCGCAGACGAGCACACGCCACTTCCGTGCGCCTTACGCAGATCAAGCTGGCCGGTTTCAAGTCCTTCGTCGATCCGACGACGGTGCGGGTGCCGGGACAGCTCGTGGGTATCGTCGGACCCAATGGCTGCGGCAAATCGAACGTGATCGATGCGGTGCGCTGGGTACTGGGCGAATCGCGCGCCTCGGCACTGCGCGGCGATTCCATGCAGGACGTCATTTTCAACGGCGCCAGCCAGCGCCAGCCGCTCGCCCGCGCCGCAGTCGAGCTGTTCTTCGACAATTCGCTGGGCCGCGCCGCCGGACAATGGTCCCAGTACGCGGAGATCTCCGTGAAACGCGTGCTGCAGCGCGACGGCGAGTCCTCGTACTTCATCAACAACATCCACGTGCGGCGGCGGGACGTGACCGACATGTTCCTCGGAACAGGGCTCGGGCCGCGCGCCTACGCGATCATCGAGCAGGGCATGATTTCGCGGGTGATCGAAGCGAGGCCCGAGGAGCTGCGCGTGTTCCTGGAGGAGGCTGCCGGCGTTTCGCGCTACAAGGAGCGGCGCAAGGAGACCGAAAGCCGCCTCGCCGAGACGCGCGAGAACCTGCTGCGTATCCACGACATCCGGCAGGAACTGGGTGCCCAGATCGAGAAGCTCGAGGCGCAGGCGCGGGTCGCCTCCCAGTACAAGGAATTCCAGGAGAACCTGCACCTCAGGCAGCAGATGCTGTGGTTCGTGCGCCGCCGCGAGGCCGGGGCCGAGCGCGACCGCCATGCGCAGGAGATCGCGCGGATCACGAACGAGATGGAAGGCGACACCGCGCAACTGCGCGAAACCGAGAGCCGGGTCGAGACGGCGCGCGCGGCACACTATCAGGCGGGCGATGTGCTCAACGCGGCGCAGGCGGCGCTCTACGCGGCCAACGCCGAGGTCGCGCGGCACGAATCCGAATTGCGCCACGTCGAGGAGACGCGCCAGCGTCTGGAGAGCCAGGAAACGGAGCGCCGGGCCCAGCTCGCCGCATGGCGCGAGCAGCGGGCGCAATTCACGCAGGGTCTGCACCTTTGGGCATCGCGCGCGGGGGGCATGCGCCAGCGGGTTGCCGAGACCCAGCGCCAGCTCGCCGCGGAGGCCGAGCGGGCGCCCGTGGCGGAGCAGGCGCATCGCGCCGCGCAGGAGCGGCTCGACGAGGCACGCAGCCGCCTGGTCCATGCGGAAAGCAGCCAGCAGATCGAAAGCTCGAACCTCTCGCATCTGGAACAGCAGCAGCAGGCGCTTGCGCACCGGCGCGAACGGCTCGAAGCGGAACGGCATTCACTCGCGGAGCCGGACCCGCGGGAACTGGGAGACGCCGAGCGGCGCGTCGCCGAACTCGACGCTTCGCTGAGCGGCAGTCTGGCGGAATTGGAGCTCATGCAGTCGGAAGTCGCCGCGCACGAGACGCGGTGCGCCGCGGCCGCCGAGCGGCTGGCCGAGGCCAGGCGCGAACAAACCGCCGCAGAGGCGCAGCTTGCCACCCTGATCCAGGTGCAGGCGGCCGCCGACGAGAACGTGCCGCTGCAGGATTGGATCGCGCGCAAGGGGCTCGGCGCGGCGCCGCGCCTGTGGCAGAAGATCCGGATCGATCCGGGCTGGGAAATTGCGGTCGAGGCGATCCTGCGGGAGCGGCTGCATGCGCTCGAACTCGACGACGCGGCGGCGCTGGGAGCGCTCGCCGAAGACCGCCCGCCGGTCAAGGCGAGCGCGGTTGCGCCTGGCGCCGAACCGGCCGCCACGTCGCTGTCCGGACACGTCCCGCTCGCCCGCAAGGTCCATGCAACCGATCCCACGATCGGGGGCGCCTTGAGCGACTGGTTCTTCGGCGTGTACGCCGTGGAAGCGGTCCCGGGTGCCGTGGAGCGACACGCTCTGCCGGCCGGTGCGGTGCTGGTGGACCGCCGCGGCGACCAGTACACGCGCAGTACGATCAGCTTTCACGCCCCGGACCCGGCGGATGCCGGCATTCTGGCGCGCCAGGCCGAAATCGAATTTCTTCAGCAGCGCGGCAACGAACTCGCCGCGCGAACCGAGGCGGCGCAAGCTGCCAGGGACGGCGCGGAGGCCGAGGGCGCGGCGCGCCAGACGGCACTCGACGCCGCGCGCTCCGCCATTGGCGATCTGCAGGCAGCCAAGCATGCGGCGGAAATCGAACGGCTCATGCGCACGCAGGCCCTGGAACGTTACCGGGAACGCTGCGCGCAAATCGAGGCCGAAGATGCCGAGATCGCGCGCGAGACCGAGCGCGGCGCGACACGGCTGCAGGAATCCCGCAGTCGGCTCGCGCACCTCGCCGCCGACATCGACGCGGCACGCGAGGCGCTGAACGCGGTGAGGGCGCAGCACGCGGCGGCAGAGGCCGAAGTTGCGGAGCGGCGCCGCGCGCTGCAGCGTGCCGAGCGCGACGCGCAGGACGCGGTTTTTGCCGAGCGGGAGTGCGCGTCCAAGATCGCGGAACTCGACAATTCGGTGCGCATGATCGACCAGCAGATCGGGCGCGCGGAGGAGGAGCTCGCGCGGCTCGACGCGGAACTCTCCACCGATCCCGTGCCCGCCGTGAGGCGGGCGCTCGACGGCGCCGTGGCGGCCCGGATCGAGTGCGAAAAGGCGCTCGCGCGCGCGCGCGACGCGGTCGAGGCGGCGGCCGAGGTGCTGCGCGGTCTCGAGGAACAGCGGCTGCAGATCGAAACCCGGATCGCGCCGTTGCGCGAGCGGCTGGGAGATCTGAAGCTGAAGGAGCAGGCGGCGCAGATCAATCACGACCAGTTCGACACGTTGCTGCGCGAAGCGAACGCGGACGAGGAACGCCTTGCCGCCGAGTCGGCGCGCGCGCCGCGGCCGTCGGCCCTGCAGGGTGAAATCACGCGGATCGCGCAGGCGATCCAGGACCTGGGCGCGGTGAACCTGGCGGCGCTCGAGGAGCTGAGCACCAGCGTGGAGCGCAAGCGGTTCCTCGACATGCAGGCGGCCGATCTCGAGGAAGCGGTGAAAACGCTCGAGGACGCGATCCGGCGCATTGACCGCGAGACGCGCGAGCTGCTGCGCGAGACCTTCGGCACGGTCAACCAGCATTTCGGGGCACTGTTCCCGGTTCTGTTCGGCGGCGGCGAGGCGAGGCTCAGCATGACCGGGGAGGAAATCCTCGATGCCGGGGTGCAGGTCATGGCGCAGCCGCCGGGCAAGCGCAACACGACGATCCACCTGCTCTCGGGAGGGGAAAAAGCGCTCACCGCAATCGCCCTGGTCTTTGCGCTGTTTCAGCTCAATCCGGCGCCGTTCTGCCTGCTGGACGAAGTCGATGCGCCGCTGGACGACGCCAATACCGGGCGCTTCTGCGATCTGGTGCGCAAGATGTCGGCGCAAACGCAGTTCCTGTTCATCAGCCACAACAAGATCACGATGGAGATGGCGGGGCAGCTGATCGGGGTCACCATGCCGGAATCGGGGGTGTCGCGCGTCGTGGCGGTCGACATCGAGGAAGCGCTGCGTCTGCGCGAGGAACTCGCAGCGTAAGGGCGGTGGCGGAACGATTCGGGATGGGCGGCGGACTTCCACCATGAGCGATCTCCAGCTCGGCCTTCTGGTCATCGGTGCAGTCGTGGTCATCGGCGTGTTCGCCTACAACCGGCGCCAGGAGCGTGCTGCCCGTCGCGCCGCCGAACAATCCTTCGGATCGACCCGCGCCGACGTGCTGATGGAACCGCGCGAGGAGCGCATTGAACCGGCGCTTGCGGAGGCGCACCGCGTCGCGGCGCGCCCACCCGCACCGCCGCCCGCCGCGCTCCCGGACCCAAGACTCGACTACATCGTGGAGCTGTCCTTTGCGACCCCGGTGGCGCCGGGCGTGCTGCTCGAACACTGGAGGACGCACGAGCACCGCTACGCGGCGCGCGCCATGCTCGCAGGCGTGGAGGAAAGCGCCGCCTGGCGCAGACTTGCGCCGAAGGACGGCACCCCGATACGGGCGTGCCGCGCCGGCCTCCAGCTCGTCACGCGCGATGGCGCGGTGAGCGAAGCGGACCTGATCGAGTTCCGCGCCGCCGTGGAGACGCTTGCCGCGGCAACCGGCGCAAGCGTGAACGCTCCGGAGCTCAAGCCGAGCGTCGAGGCGGCGCGCGATCTGGACCAGTTCTGCACCGACGCGGACATCCAGGTGGTGTTTCATGTCGCGGCGCCGGCCGAAAGCTCGTTTTCGGGGACCAAGATCCGCGCCGTAGCCGAGGCCTCGGGACTGGCGCTGGACGAGGACGGCCGGTTTTCGCAGCGCAACGATGCGGGCCAGATGCTGTTCGCGCTCGCCGCGCGCGACGGCGCGCGCGTTTTCCAGGCGACCGTCAAGGACTGGGCGCCCACCGGGCTGTCCGTTTCCCTCGATGTCCCGCGTGTTCCGGATCTCCGGCGCACCTTCCACGCCATGGCGGGCTTCGCCACCCAGTTGGCAGCGGTGCTGGGCGGCGCTCTGGTGGACGACAACGGCAATTCGCTCGATGAGCGGGCGGTCGCTGCGATCGGCGCGCAGCTCGACAGCGTGCGGAGCGCGTTCGAGAAAAGAGGAATCGAAACGGGCAGCGCCGAGGCGCTGCGTCTGTTTTCCTGACATGTCCGCGCCGGCGCGGGCACGGCAGCGGGCGGAACAGTTGCGGCGTGAAATCGAACGCCACAACCACCTGTACTACGTTCGCGACCAGCCGGAAATCAGCGACGCGGAGTACGACCGCATGTTCCGCGAGCTGGTCGAGCTGGAGAGGGAGCACCCCGGTCTCGCCACCCCCGATTCCCCCACGCAGCGGGTCGGTGCAAAGCCGTCCGAGGCGTTCGGCGAATTCCGTCACAGGGTGCCGATGACATCGATGGACAATGCCTTCGCCGAAGCGCAGGTGCGCGACTGGGACCGGCGATGCCGCCAGGGCCTCGGCCGCGACCCGGTCGTGTACACGGCGGAGCCCAAGTTCGATGGCGCCTCGGTGAGCCTGCGTTACGAGCGGGGTGTGCTCGTGCGTGCCGGGACCCGCGGCGACGGCGTGAAAGGCGAAGATGTCACGCCCAACGTGCGCACCATCCGGACCATTCCGCTGCGGTTGCATGGACGCGGCTGGCCCGGAGTACTCGAAGTGCGCGGCGAGGTGGTGATTCCGAAAAAGGATTTCGAGCGGCTCAATGCCGAGCACGAGCAGCGCGGCGAAAAAGTGTTCGCGAATCCGCGCAATGCCGCCGCCGGCAGCCTGCGCCAGCTCGATCCGCGCATCAGCGCCTCGCGGCCGCTGGCGTTCTTTCCCTGGGGCCTGGGCGAACTATCGCATCCGGTTGCCCAGCGCTATTCGGAGTTCGTCGAGCAGCTGCGCAACGGCGGCTTTCGCGTGAGCGAGTATTTCCGCGTCGCCCGGGGCATCGACGAGTGCATGGAATTCTACCGGGAGATGCTGAACCGGCGCGACGCGCTGCCCTTCGACATCGACGGTGTGGTGTACAAGGTGGACGAATTGGCCGCCCGGGAGCGGCTCGGCTTCACGGCGCGCGCGCCGCGCTGGGCCATTGCGCACAAACTGCCCGCGCGTGAGGAAACCACGGTGGTGGAAGAGATCCTTGCCTCCGTCGGTCGCACCGGGGTGATCACTCCGGTGGCGGTGTTGCGGCCGGTGCAGGTAAGCGGAGTGACGGTCACCCATGCCACACTGCATAACCAGGACGAGGTCGAGCGCAAGGACGTGCGGCCCGGCGACACCGTGATCGTGCGCCGCGCCGGCGACGTGATTCCGGAGGTCGTGCGCGTGGTGCGCGACAGGCGCTTGCCGGGCGCGCGGGCGTGGCGCGTGCCCGCCCGGTGCCCTGCGTGCGGCAGCGAGGTGGTGCGCGTGGAGGGCGAAGTGGCGCACCGCTGCATCGGCGGCCTGTACTGTCCGGCCCAGCGCGTGGGCGCCGTCCTTCACTTTGCCTCGCGCCGCGCGATGGACGTCCAGGGCCTGGGCGACAAGCTGGTCGAGCAGTTGAGCGAGAAGGGCCTGGTGAAGAACGTCGCGGATCTGTATCGCCTCCAGGCCGACGAACTCGCCGGCCTGGACCGCATGGCGGCCAGATCGGCGCGCAACCTCCTCGCGCAGCTGGAACGAAGCAAGGACACGACACTCGCGCGCTTTCTTCATGCGCTCGGCATACCGGGCGTGGGCGAAGCGACGGCCGAACTCCTCGCCAGCCATTTCGGTGCGCTCGAGGCGGTCATGGATGCGGACGCGGAAGCACTGCAGCGCGTGCACGGCGTGGGTCCGCACGTGGCCGCGGACGTTTCGCGCTTTTTCCGCCAGCCGCACAATCGCGCGGTGATCCGAGCGCTGCGAAGCGCCGGGGTGCGCTGGCCCGCAGTCGAGCCATAGGGCGGCGGCGCACGGCCTCTTGCGGGCAAGAGTTTCGTGTTGACCGGCGTACTTTCATCGATGAGCCGGGAAGAGGTGAAATCGGCTCTCAAGTCGCTCGGCGCGCGGGTGAGCGAGAATGTGTCGAGAAAGACCCGCTACGTGGTTGCAGGTGCGGAGCCGGGCAGCAAGCTCGACAAGGCGCGCCAGCTCGGGATCGAGGTGCTCGACGAAGAAGGACTCAAACGGCTTCTTTACGAGGCGAGCGAGAAATGACGCGCAAACTGAAGAAAGCGGTGTTTCCGGTGGCGGGCTTCGGCAGCCGGTTCCTGCCCGCGACCAAGGCGAGTCCCAAGGAGATGCTGCCGATCGTCGACAAGCCGCTCATCCAGTATGCCGTGGAGGAGGCCGCGGCGGCGGGACTGACCGACATGATCTTCGTCACCGGGCGCAACAAGCGCGCGATCGAGGACCATTTCGACAGCGTGCACGAGCTCGAAAGCGAACTCACCGCCAAAGGCAGGCGCGACCTGCTCGACACCGTGCAAAGCGTGCTTCCGCCGGGTTGCCGCTGCATGTACATCCGCCAGTCCGAACCGCTCGGCCTGGGCCACGCCGTGCTGTGCGCCCAGCCGATCGTGGACGACGAACCGTTCGCGGTGCTGCTCGCCGACGACCTGATCGCCGCTGACCCACCGGTCATGCGCCGCATGGCGGAACTTTTTTCGACACACGGATGTTCGTTGCTCGGCGTCGAGGACGTGCCCCGCAGCCAGACCGCGAGCTACGGCATCGTTCGCGCCCACGATGCCGAAGCCGCGGTCACGCCGATCGCCGGAATCGTGGAAAAGCCCGATCCCGCGGCCGCGCCTTCCACGCTCGCCGTGGTCGGGCGCTACGTGTTGACGCCGGCGATCTTCGATCTGCTCGCAAACGCGAAACCCGGACGCGGCGGGGAGATCCAACTCACGGATGCGATCGCGGAACTGCTCAAGCGCGAATCCGTGCTCGCGGTGCGGCTCCACGGACGGCGCTTCGATTGCGGCTCGAAGCTCGGCTACCTCAAGGCGAGCGTCGAACTGGGACTCGAGCATCCGGAGATCGGGGCCGATTTTGCGCGTTACCTGGAGCAGCGCGGGCGTCGATCATGACGCGGCTATACTTCGGGCATGCCCGACCTTGAGAAGGCTTGGAACTTTCTCGAAAACTCGGACCTGATCGCGAGCGCGGAGGACGTCCAGGCGGCGATCGCACGCCTGGCAGCGGACCTGACGGGACGCCTTTCGCGCGTCTATCCGCTGATTCTCATGGTCATGGGCGGTGCCGTCGTGCTTGCCGGGCAGCTGTTGCCACGCCTGCGTTTCCCGATCGACCTGGATTACATCCATGTCTCGCGCTACGGTGCTGCGACACAGGGCGGCGGAATCGAGTGGCGGGTCGCGCCGCCCGAAGGCGTGCGCGGCCGCAACGTGCTGGTGCTGGATGACATCCTCGACGGCGGCCACACGATGCTCGCGATCCGCGAGCGCCTGGTCGCTCTGGGGGCAGCGGGATTTCACTGTGCGGTTCTGGTCGACAAGACTCTGGCGCGCGCGAAACCCATCGCGGCCGACTTCGTAGGGCTCAGAATTCCGGACCGGTTCGTGTTCGGCTGCGGAATGGACGCCAAGGGATACTGGCGCAATCTGCCGGAGATCCGCGCCATGAGGGATTAGATGGCTAGCTTGCAGCGAAAGGTCGCGTTGCCGTGCTGCGCGGAGCGCCGTGCCGCGGCCCGTCTCGGAATCTGAAATGCTGGCGGTCATCGGCGGCAGCGGGCTGTCGCAGCTCGCGAACCTCGAAATCACCCGGCGCAAGGTCGTGCGCACGCCCTATGGCGAACCCTCCGGCCCGCTGACGCTGGGCGCGATCCGCGGCCGGGCGCTCGTTTTTCTCGCGCGCCACGGCCACGGGCATACGATCCCGCCGCACCAGGTCAACTATCGCGCCAACCTGTGGGCGCTGAAGGAGCAAGGAGTCGAGGGCGTGGTCTCGATCGCTTCGGTGGGAGGGATCCGTGGCGATCTGCGGCCGGGAACCCTGGTGCTGCCGGCGCAGATCATCGATTACACATGGGGGCGATGCTCGACGTTTTTCGAAGGGACGGAGACGGCCGTGACGCACGTCGATTTCACCAAGCCGTATTCCGAGGCGCTCAAGGCGCGGATCGCCAGAGCGGCCGAGGCGTGCGGCGAGCCGATCGTGCAGGGCGGGGTGTACGCCGCGACGCAGGGACCGCGGCTCGAGACTGCAGCGGAGATCGACCGCCTGGAACGCGATGGTGCGGACATGGTGGGCATGACCGGAATGCCCGAGGCGGCGCTGGCGCGTGAGCTGGCGCTGGAATATGCCGCGATCGCGGTAGTCGCCAACCATGCGGCCGGACGCGGCACGAGCGCGCAGTCGATTCCACTGCATGAGATCGAGGCGGTGCTGGAAGCCGCCATGCAGCGCGTTCGCGTCGTCATCGAGAAGCTGGTGGAGTCATGAGCGGCCGGGACGGCGCATGATCCGGCCGGTGCTCAAGATGGGCGACCCGCGGCTTCTCGAGCGCGCCCGCCCGGTCGAGCGCTTCGACAGCACGGAACTGAAGGATCTCCTCGCCGACATGCGCGATACGATGCAGCATCTCAATGGCGCCGGGCTGGCGGCGCCGCAGATCGGGATCGGCCTGCGCGTGGTCATCTTCGGCGTGCAGGCGAACCCGCGCTACCCGGAGGCGGAAGAGGTTCCGGACACGGTGCTGATCAATCCGCGAATCGAACCCATTGGGGCCGAGGTCGCGGAGGACTGGGAAGGTTGTCTCTCGGTTCCCGGCATGCGCGGGTGGGTACCGCGCCACGCGCGGGTCCGCTACAGCGGATTCGACGAGCGCGGGAGGCGTTTCGAGCGCACCGTGGGCGGGTTCCATGCGCGCGTGGTACAGCACGAGTGCGACCACCTCGACGGCGTGCTGTACCCCATGCGGATCCGCGATTTCACGCGCTTCGGCTATATCGAGGCGCTGTTTCCGGACGGCGATTTGCCTCCCGAGGAGTAGCGAGCGGCGGGCGCCGCTGCCGCGGTTCCGATCTGCAGCACATCGAGCAGTTCCTGCTCGATCTTGAGCACCGTCTTGGCGTCGGCGAGCGCTTCGCCCGAGATCAGGAATACGTCCTCGGCACGGTCGCCGAGCGTATTGATGCGCGCCGAGTGCAGGTTGATCCGGTGGCCGGCGAGCACCCGGGCCATGGCGTAGAGCAGCCCCGGACGATCGGCGGCGACGATCGAGAGCACGTGATAGGTGCCGCGCTCGTCGGGGCGCAGGTCGACCACCGGCGAGATCGGGTAATAGCGCACCCGGCGCGAGATGCGCCCGCCGCGCGGCGCTTGCAGCGGGGCGCGCGACTCGAGTTCTTCGGCGAGGTCCTTTTCGATCAGGCTGATCAGGTCGCGGTAGTGAACCCCGCGGCCCTGTCCCATCACCAGGAACGTATCGAGCGCGTAGCGATGCCGGGTCGTGTGGATCTTCGCCTCGGCGATGTTGAATCCAGCGCGCTCGAAGTACCCGCAGATGCGCGCGAACAGGGCCTCCCGGTCCGGCGTGTAGATCATCACCTGCAGGCCCTCGCCGATCGGCGCAAGGCGCGCCTTGACCACGGGCCCGGGCGTTTCCACGCGGTAGTGCAGGTTGCGCGTCTGCCATGCGATCTCCTGCGGGTCGTGGCGCAGGAAATAGCTCGTGTCCAGGTGTGCCCACAAACGGTCCTGGACATGCTCGGAAAGCGCGTACAGCCGCAGCAGCCGCGCGGCTTCCGCCTGGCGCTCGGCGACCGCGGTCTCGAGCTGGGGCGCTTCGCCTGCGAGCGCTCGGCGTGCCGCCCGGTACAGATCCTCGAGCAGCTTCGCCTTCCAGGCATTCCAGACTTTCGGGCTGGTGCCGCGCACATCGGCAACGGTAAGCAGGTACAGCGCGGTCAGGCGTCGCTCCGAGCCGATGCGTTGAGCGAACGACCGAACCACGGCGGGATCGTGGACGTCCTGCTTTTGCGCCGCAAGCGACAGCGCAAGATGATGTTCGACCAGAAAGGCGGCGAGGTTCTCGTCTTCGCGCGACAGCCCGTGCCGGCGGCAGAAGCGGCGCGCGTCGCGCATGCCGAGAACGGAATGATCGCCGCCCTGTCCCTTCGAAATGTCGTGATACAGCGCCGCAATGTAGAGCAGCCAGGGGCGCTCGAATCCGCTCATCAGCTGGCTGCAGAGCGGAAACTCATGGGCGAACTCCGGCATCGTGAACCGGCGCAGGTTGCGCAGCACCATCAGGATGTGCTGGTCCACGGTGTAGACGTGAAACAGATCGTGCTGCATCTGGCCGACGACGCGCCCGAATTCCGGCAGATAGCGGCCCAGGATGTCGTACTGATTCATGCGCCGCGTCTCGTGCACGACCCCGTTCGACTGCTGCAGGATGTGCAGGAACAGGAGCCGCGCGATCGGGTCGCGGCGCAGCCGGGCGTCGATTCGTCCGCGGCTGCGCCAGAGCGCGCGCAGGGTCGCCGCCGTCATCCCGCGCAGCTCGCGGTGCTGCTGCATGAGCAGGAACCCTTCCAGGATGGAGCGCGGGTCGCGATCGAACAGCGTCTCGTCACTTGCCTCGAGCAGCTCGCCGCGCACCCGGAAGCGCTCGTTCAGGATGCGCGGCGACCCGCCAGGCCCGGGTGCGAGGAGCGCCTCGAAGTTCTGCATCAGGATCGTGTTCAGCTGCGTGATCGCCTTGGCGGTACGGTAATAGCGCTGCATGAGACGCTCGCCGGCGCGCCGTGCAGCGCTTTCGCGCAGGCCCCATTGCTCGGCGAGCGCATTCTGGTAATCGAACACGATGCGATCCTCGCGGCGACCGGCGAGGTAGTGCAGCCGGATCCGCAGCTCCTGCAAGGTCGCCTCGTGGCGGGCGAGCTGCAGCGCCTCGCTGTGCAGGATCAGCCCTTTGTGCTCGAGGTCGCGCCAGCGGTGGCCGATTCCGCAGGCGCGGGCGACCCAGCGGATGAGCTGCACGTCGCGCAAGCCGCCCGGTGCCTCCTTGAGATTGGGCTCGAGCGAATAGGGCGAGTCCTGATGCTTGGCGTGACGCTGCTCCTGCTCCAGGCGCTTCGATTTCAGGAACGCGATCGGATCGAGCGCGCTTCGCATCGCCTGCTGCATGCGCCGGTAAAGCGCCATGCTGCCGGCGAGATGCCGCGCTTCGAGCAGGGCGGTCTCGATCGTGACGTCGGCGCGCGCGACCTCCAGGCAGGCTTCGACCGTACGCACGCTGTGCCCGGCCTCCAGGCCGATGTCCCAGAGCAGTCCCACCAGCCGCGCGAGCCGCTCGCGCTCCTCGGCCGACGGTTCGCGGGCGAGCAGGATGAGGAGGTCGACGTCGGAGAACGGAAACAGCTCGCCGCGTCCGTAGCCGCCGGTCGCAACCAGTGCGGCGCCCTTCGCGGGCGCCGCCACGCGCCAGATCTCCTTCAGCGTGCGATCGATGAGCCGCGCATGCCCGCGCAGCAACCGCCCGGGCACGCCGTCGCGCGAGAACTGCGCGCGCAGCGTCGCGCGGCCGCCATGCAGCGCAGCCCGCCAGCGCTCGCCGGCCGCGGCAATCCCCTGGGGGACTGCGCTCACGGTCTCAGGATGCAAACGCCGGCGCCGGCGGCGAGCCGGCGGATAGCGTGAGCACCTCGGCGCCGTCCGCGGTGACGAGCACGGTGTGCTCCCATTGGGCCGAAAGGCTGTGGTCCTTGGTCACGATCGTCCAGCCGTCGGCCAGTTCGCGAATCGCCGGCTTGCCGGCGTTGATCATCGGTTCGATCGTGAACGTCATGCCCGGTTCGAGCTTCAATCCGGTGCCCGGCCTGCCGTAGTGCAGCACCTGGGGTTCCTCATGGAACTTGCGCCCGATCCCATGACCGCAGAATTCGCGCACCACCGAGTAGCCGTGCTTTTCCGCGTGCCACTGGATTGCGGCACCGACGTCGCCGAGGTGCGCGCCGGGCTTTGCCTGCACGATGCCGTGCCACATGCACTCGTAGGTAATTTCCACCAGGCGTCGCGCCTGGATGCTCGGCGGCCCGACGAAGAACATCCGGCTGCAGTCGCCGTGAAAGCCGTCCTTGATGACCGTGACGTCGATGTTGAGGATGTCTCCCGCCTTGAGCACCCGGTCGCCAGGCACGCCGTGACAGACCTGGTGGTTGACCGAGGTGCAGATGGACTTCGGAAACGGCTTGTAGCCGGGGGGCGCGTAGTTGAGCGGGGCGGGTGTCGTTCCCTGCACGTTCACCATGTAGGCGTGACACAGGTCGTCGAGCTTTTCGGTCGTGATTCCCGGCCGCACGTGCGAGGAAATGTAGTCGAGGACCTCGCCGGCCAGGCGCCCGGCCACGCGCATCTTCTCGATCTCCTCGCCTGACTTGATCGTTACGGCCATCGCCCTTCGAAAAACCGCGCAGGATAGGGGAATCGCGCCGCCGCAGCAATCGCGGCAAACCGCCGCGCCACGTCTTGATGCCTGATTATGCTAGAATTTCAGGCTGGTTTCGACGAAGACGCAGAAACATTCCCAGAAGCCAAATTTCCCGCCCGGCGGGTAAGGGTGTCCCCAGCGCGACCGCGGGGATCGTCGGTTTGCCGGTGCGGCAGTGTTCAACCCTCACAGGAGCAGAGCATGTCTGTCACGATGCGCCAGATGCTGGAGGCCGGCGTTCATTTCGGTCACCAGACGCGGTACTGGAATCCGAAGATGGCGCCGTACATCTTCGGCCACCGCAACAAGATCCACATCATCAACCTGGAAAAGACCCTGGCGCTCTACCAGGAAGCGGTCAAGTTCGTGCGCCAGCTCACCGCCAACAAGGGCGCGATCCTGTTCGTCGGCACCAAGCGGCAGGCGCGCGAAATCGTGCGCGAAGAGGCCCTGCGCTGCGCCATGCCGTTCGTCGACCAGCGCTGGCTGGGCGGCATGCTGACCAACTTCAAGACCGTCAAGCAGTCGATCAAGCGGCTCAAGGAAATGGCGCAGATGGCCGAGGACGGCTCGCTCGAGCGCATGTCGAAGAAGGAAGCGCTCGGCATCCAGCGCGAGTTCGACAAGCTGCAGCGCTCGCTGGGCGGAATCAAGGATCTTGCGAGCCCCCCGGACGCATTGTTCGTGATCGACGTCGGCTACCAGAAGGGCGCGATCGCGGAAGCGCGCAAGCTCGGAATTCCGGTGGTCGGCGTGGTGGACACGAATCATTCCCCTGACGGCATCGACTACGTGATACCCGGAAACGACGACTCGAGCCGGGCGATCCGGCTGTATGCGCGGGGGATCGCCGATGCGGTGCTGGAAGGGCGGACCCAGGCCGTCGAGGAAGTGGTGGCCGCCTCGCGCGACGAGTTCGTCGAGGTGGACGAAGAGGGCGAGGGCTGAGGCGCCCGCAACCAGGCAAGGAGCGCAAAGGAATGGCCGAGATCAGTGCAAGCCAGGTGAAGGAGCTGCGCGAATTGACCGGGCTTGGCATGATGGAATGCAAGCACGCCCTCGCGGAAGCGGGCGGCGACATGAAAAAAGCCGAGGAGATCCTGCGGATTCGCAGCGGCGCCAAGGCAAGCAGGGCGGCCGGCCGAGTCGCCGCCGAAGGCGTGATCGGAGCGTGGCTCGCGCCCGAGGCGAAGCTCGGCGCGCTGGTCGAACTGAACTGCGAAACCGATTTTGTCGCCCGGAACGAAGACTTTCGCGCCTTTGCACAGGAGCTTGCCCAGGTGGTCGCCAGGGCCAATCCAGCGCAGGTGCAGATGCTCGCGGGCCTGAGCGTGGGCGGCACGAGCGTCGAGAGCCGTCGCCAGGCGCTGGTGCAGAAGATCGGGGAGAACATCACGATCCGGCGCTTTTGTCGCCTGCAGGCCGAGGCGAGGCTTTCGCTGTACCTGCACGGCACGCGCATCGGGGTCCTGGTCGATGTCGAAGGCGCCGACGAGGTGGGCAAGGACCTGGCGATGCACATCGCTTTCGCCAAGCCGGCGTATCTTGCACGCGGCGAGGTGCCGCAGGACATCGTGGCGCACGAGCGGCAGATTCTCGCCGCCCGCGCCAGGGAAACGGGCAAGCCGGCCGAGATCGCGGCGAAGATGGTGGAAGGCGGGTTGAACAAGTTTCTGGGCGAAGTCACGCTGCTTGGCCAGCCCTTCGTGAAGGACGACAAGCAATCGGTCGAAAAGATGCTCGCGGCGAGGAAGGCGAAAGTTCTCGGCTACCGCTTCCTGGTGGTCGGCGAGGGAATCGAGAAGAAGGCTTCCGATTTCGCCGCCGAAGTGAGCGCGGCGGCCGGCATGGGCCGCTGAGGGCGGGCCGCAGCGAGCTTCGATTGAAGCCCAAGTACTCCCGCATCCTGCTCAAGCTTTCGGGCGAGGCCCTGATGGGCGACGATCCTTACGGCATCAATCGCGCGACGATCGAGGGCATCGTCGCCGAAATCGCGACGGTCGTGCGCCTGGGCGTCGAGATCGGCATCGTGATCGGCGGCGGCAACATTTTCCGCGGCGTGGCTCCCGGAGCGGCGGGGATGGATCGCGCGACCGCGGACTACATGGGCATGCTCGCGACCGTGATGAACGCCCTTGCGCTTCAGGACGCCATGCGCCAGGCCGGCCTGTCCGGGCGGGTCCAGTCGGCGCTCAACATCGAGCAGATCGTCGAGCCGTACATTCGCGGCAAGGCGATCCGCTACCTCGAGGAGGGCAAGATCGTGATCTTCGCCGCCGGCACCGGCAACCCGTTTTTCACCACCGACACGGCCGCCGCGCTGCGCGGCAGCGAGGTCGGCGCGGAGATCGTCATCAAGGCGACCAAGGTGGACGGCGTGTACACGGCGGACCCGAACAAGGATCCGGGCGCAAAGCGCTACAGCCGCCTGAGCTTCGACGAGGCGATCGCGCGCAATCTGCGGGTGATGGATGCGACTGCGCTCACCCTGTGCCGAGACCAGAAGCTGCCGGTCAATGTGTTCAGCATATTCAAGAAGGATGCCCTGCAGCGCGTCGTGGCTGGGGAAGACGAGGGCACTCTGGTGCACATCTAGGGAAACTGGCCATGCAGATCGCCGAACTGAAGAAGACCACCGACACGAAGATGAACAAGACCATCGAGGCGTTCAAGGCCGATCTTTCCAAGGTGCGCACCGGGCGCGCGCACACCGGCCTTCTGGACCATGTCCTGGTGGACTACTACGGTGCCCAGACCCCGATCAACCAGGTCGCGAAAGTCACGCTGCTCGATGCGCGCACCATCGGCGTGGTGCCGTTCGACAAGAAGATCGGGCAGGCGATCGAAAAGGCGATCCGCAGCTCGGACCTGGGACTGAACCCGGCGGCGACCGGCGAAACCATTCGCGTGCCGATGCCGCCGCTTACCGAGGAGCGGCGCAAGGAGCTGACCAAAGTGGTGCGCCACGAGGCGGAGAACGCACGCATCGCGATCCGCAACCTGCGGCGCGACGCCATTCATCACCTGAAGGAAGCGCTGAAGAAGAAGGAGGTCTCGGAAAACGACGAGCGCCGCGCGCAGGACGAAGTGCAAAAACTCACCGATCAACATGTCGCCGTGATCGACAAGCTTCTGCAGCAGAAGGAAGCCGAGTTGATGGCGGTCTAGAAACGGAACCCGAGTCCCTTGAGCTCCACGATCGACATCCCCCAGACCGGCGACGTGCCGCGGCACGTCGCCATCATCATGGACGGCAACGGCCGCTGGGCGCAGCGGCGGCACTTGCCGCGCTTTGCCGGCCACAAGAGCGGCGTGGAGGCGGTGCGCCGAATCGTCCAGGCGTGCGCCGAGCGCGGCGTCGAGTTCCTGACGCTGTTCGCGTTCAGCTCGGAGAACTGGCGCCGCCCGCCCGACGAAGTGGCTCTGCTGATGCAGCTGTTCGTCGTCGCGCTGACCCGCGAAGTACGCAAGCTGCACCGCAACGGCATTCGGCTGCGGGTGATCGGTGACACCGCCCGCTTCGACACGAAGATCCGCGCGCTGATCGAAGCCGGCGAGCGCCTGACCGAGTCGAACCAGGGCCTGACCCTCACCGTAGCGGCGAACTACGGCGGCCGCTGGGATATCCTCCAGGCGCTTTCGCGCCTGGCGCGCGAGCAGCCCGCGGCCGTGGCGGCAGGCATCCGCGAGGAGCAGATCACGCCCTACCTGTCCATGGCGTACGCACCGGAGCCCGACCTGTTCATCCGCACGGGCGGCGAGCAGCGCGCGAGCAATTTCCTCCTCTGGCAGCTCGCCTACACCGAACTGTATTTCACCGAGAAGCTCTGGCCCGATTTCGATGCCGGTGCGCTCGAACAGGCCTTCGCCTGGTACCGCGGTCGCGAGCGGCGCTTCGGTCGCACGAGCGAGCAGCTCGGGAAGGCGAAGGAGCGCGAACGGGCGCGGCCGCTGTCCGCTGCCGGCGGCGCCTGAACCCTTGCTCGCCGTTCGCGCACTGACCGCGGCGGCTCTGCTCGCAGTCTTTGTCGCCGCCGCACTATTCCTCGATCGGACGGTCTTCTCCATTCTGGTCGGCCTGATCGTCGCCCTGGCGGCGCGCGAATGGGCTGCGCTTGCGGGCCTGGGTGGCGTGCACCGAGATGCGTACGCAGCGGGATGCACGCTGCTGTACGCGGGAATTGCGTGGTGGTCCTGGCCGGTCGCCGCCTCCGCGGCGCCGACGCGCGAAATCCTGATCGTGGCGTTCATTTTTTGGGGGGCGGCGGTGCCGCTCTGGCTCGCGCGTGCGGCCTCCGCTCACTCGCGTCGGTGGATGCCGCCCGCGGGCGTCGCGGTTCTGCTGCCCGCAGCCCTTGCGACGATCGCGCTGCCCCGGACGTTGCTGCTCGCTGTTCTGGGGCTCGTCTGGACGGCCGACACGGCGGCGTATCTGGCCGGACGCTCCTTCGGCAGACACCGGCTTGCGCCGGTGCTGAGCCCGGGTAAGACCTGGGAAGGCGTCGCCGGCGCGCTTGTTGCGAGTGTCGCCTACGCTGTTATCCTCGCGGTCATGATGCCCCGCGATGGCGCACCCGTGGGAGACCTGCGCTGGCTTGCCTACTCTGCCAGCGCCCTGCTTCTGTGCGGGGCGGGCGTTCTCGGCGACCTGTTCGAGTCCGCGGTGAAACGCCAGGCCGGGGTCAAGGACAGCGGCAGGCTGCTTCCGGGCCACGGTGGCGTCCTCGACCGAATCGACAGCGCTACCGCGGTGCTTCCGCTGGGAGCGTTGCTGTTCGTCTGGTTCGAGGCGGCATGACGCAGGCGCACTCCGGTTCGCGCCTCCTGGGGATCACGCTGCTGGGCGCATCCGGCTCGGTCGGCGCAAGCACGCTCGATGTGATTGCCCGGCACCCGGACCGGTATCGGGTAATCGCACTGAGTGCAAGCACGTCTGCCGAGCGGCTGCTCGAACTGTGCCGGCGGCACCGGCCGCGGCATGCGGTGCTTTCCGGCCTGGACGAGGACTCGGCGCTCCGCCGCCGCTTTTCCGAGGACGCGGGATGCGAGCTTCGCTTCGGCGCCAAGGCGCTGGAAGAAATCGCGGCGCATCCGGATGTCGACACCGTGATGGCGGCGATCGTGGGGGCGGCGGGGCTCGCGCCGGCAATCGCCGCGGCCCGGGCGGGCAAGCGGATCCTGCTCGCCAACAAGGAATCGCTGGTGATGGCCGGCGTCGTGTTCATGGCGGCCGTGCGGCAGTCCGGGGCGTTTCTGTTGCCGATCGACAGCGAACACAACGCCGTATTTCAGTGCCTCGCGCCGGCCGCCTCCGGGGCACCTGCGCTTGCCGCCGTGCGCCGGATTCTGCTGACTGCGTCGGGCGGGCCGTTCCGCACCGTGCCGCTGGAGCGTCTCGAGCGCGTCACGCCGGACGAAGCCTGCGCCCATCCCAACTGGGTGATGGGGCGCAAGATCTCCGTGGATTCCGCCACGATGATGAACAAGGGACTGGAGGTCATCGAGGCGCACTGGCTGTTCGGCTTGCCTGCCGAGCGTATCGAGGTGCTGATCCATCCGCAGAGCATCGTCCATTCGCTGGTCGAATACGTCGACGGCTCGGTCATCGCGCAGCTCTCCAACCCGGACATGCGGGTGCCGATCGCACACGCGCTCGGATTTCCAGCGCGAATCGAATCCGGGGCGCGCCCGCTCGACCTCGGCTCGATCGGCAAGCTTGCCTTCCAGCACCCGGACCTGGAGCGCTTCCCCTGCCTGCGTCTCGCCTATGCCGCGCTCCGTGCCGGGGGAACCGCGCCGACGATCCTCAATGCGGCCAACGAAGTCGCGGTGGCGGCGTTCCTCGGCGGGCGACTGCGCTTTACTGCGATTCACCGCGTGATCGATGACGTCATGCAGCGGATTCCGTCCGGCAATGGCGAGACGCTCGATGCGGTGCTCGCGGCGGACCGAAGCGCGCGCAAAACGGCCTCGGACTGCGCGGCGTCGCTCGTGGGCAAGGCGGCCGCATGAACCTCGCGCACACCGTCCTCGCGTTCCTGATTGCCCTCGCGGTGCTGATCGTAGTGCACGAATATGGCCATTACCTCGCGGCCTGGATCTGCAGGGTCAAGGTGCTGCGTTTTTCGGTCGGCTTCGGCCGTCCGCTCGTTACATGGCGACTCGGCGCCGACGCCACCGAATGGGTGATTGCCGCGATTCCCTTTGGCGGGTACGTGAAGATGCTCGATGAGCGCGAAGGTCCGGTGGAAGTTCACGAGCGCGCGCGGGCGTTCAATCGCCAGAGCGTAGGGCGGCGCATTTTCATCGTGGCGGCAGGCCCTGCGTTCAACCTGCTCTTTGCGATCGCGGTGTATACCGGGCTCTTCCTGCACGGGCTTCCGGAAGCCCGCCCCGTGATCGCCGCGCCTGCGGCGGGCTCGCTCGCGCATGCGGCCGGACTGCGGGCCGGGGACACGGTGCGCTCCATTGCGGGCCAGAAAATCGAGACCTGGCAGGATCTGCGTTGGCGCGTGGTCCAGGGGGCGCTGCAGCGCGAACTGCTGCCGATCGAAGTGATCGGCGAACGGCAGGAGATCGAATATCTGAAGCTCGACCTCACGAGCTACCCGGCGGCGGAATTCGAGGGCGACGCGCTTGAACGCATCGGCCTGCGCCTGTACCGGCCGGCGCTGGAACCGGTGTTCGGCACGATCGTGGCGGGCAGCCCCGCCGAACGCGCGGGCCTTCGCACCGGAGATCGGGTCCGGCAGGCCGCGGGCAAGCCGGTCGCGACTTGGGACGACCTCGTTCAAGCGGTGCGCGAGCGTCCGGAAATGCCGCTTCGGCTTGCGATCGAGCGCGGCGCCGGGGAACGGATCGACGTGGAGGTGGTTCCCGACGCGACGAGCGTCGACGGAAAACGCATCGGCAGAATCGGCGCCGCGCCCCGCGTGCCGGCCCTGCACGCCGAGCGAATCCTGGTGCGCATCCAGTACGGCCCGCTCGAAGCCCTCGTCAAGTCGGTGGAGAAGACCGTCGACATCGCGCTGTTCAGCCTCAAGATGCTCGGCAAGATGCTGCTCGGCGAAGTCTCCTGGCGGCATCTGTCGGGGCCGGTCACGATCGCCGATTACGCTGGACAGTCGGCGCAGATGGGCTGGATCTCCTACGCGATCTTTCTGGCGCTGATCAGCGTCAGTCTCGCCGTGCTCAATCTGCTGCCGATCCCGCTGCTCGATGGAGGGCACTTGATGTATTATGCGGTGGAAATAATAAAAGGCAGCCCCCTGTCCGAGCGTGCGATCGAGCTGGGCCAGCGCGTGGGCCTCGCGCTGCTGCTGTTCATGATGGCCTTCGCCTTTTACAACGATCTGAACCGCCTGTTCTCCGGCTGAGCCATGCGCCTGCTTGCTTTTGTGGTCTGCCTGATTGCCGCTGCCGGCGCCTGGGCGCAGACGTTCAAGCCGTTCGTAGTGCGCGACATCCGGGTCGAAGGCCTGCAGCGGACCGAGCCCGGGACCGTTTTCAGCTACCTGCCGGTCAAGGTGGGCGAAACCATGACCGAGGAAAAGGCTCAGCAGGCGCTGCGCGCCCTGTTCGCGACCGGCTTTTTCAAGGACGTGCGGCTGGAAGTTGAGAACGACGTGCTGGTGGTGCTCGTGGAAGAGCGTCCGGCCATCGCGCAGGTCGATTTCTCCGGGGTCAAGGAGTTCGACGGCGAGACGCTGCGGCGCGTGCTGCGGGAGATGGGAATCGCGGAAGGGCGCGTTTTCGACCGCGGCGTGCTCGACGCCGCCGAGCAGGAATTGAAGCGCCAGTACCTGTCGCGCGGCCGCTATGCCGCCGAGGTGAAGACGACGGTGACGCCGCTGGAGCGCAACCGCGTGGCGATCAATTTCGCGGTGGCCGAGGGCGACGTGGCGAAAATCCGTTCGATCAACCTCGTCGGCGCCCAGGCCTTCCGCGAAAAAGAGCTGCTCGAGCTGTTCACGCTGCGCACGCCGGGCTGGCTCACGTGGTACACCAAGGACGACCAGTACTCCCGGCAGAAGCTTGCCGCGGATCTGGAGACGCTGCGCTCGCACTACCTCAACCAGGGTTACCTCGACTTCAACATCGACTCGACCCAGGTGTCGATCACGCCCGACAAGCGCGACATCTACCTCACGGTCAACATTTCGGAAGGCGAGAAGTACACCGTGACCGAGGTGCTGCTCGCCGGGCAGATGCTGCTGCCGAGGGAGCAGCTCGAGCGCCTCGTCCGGCTGAAGGCCGGGGACATCTATTCCCGCGAACGGCTGACCGAGAGCGTCAAGGCGATCAACGATCGCCTGGGGAATGAAGGCTACGCCTTCGCCAACGCCAACCCGGTGCCGCGGGTGGACAAGGAAAAGCGCACGGTCGCGTTCACCATCGTGATCGATCCGGGACGCCGCGTGTACGTCCGGCGCATCAACATCGGCGGCAATACGCGGACGCGCGACGAAGTCGTGCGCCGGGAGATGCGGCAGCTGGAGGGTGCCTACTACGACGCGTCCAAGATCCAGCTGTCGCGGCGGCGGATCGACCGCACCCAGTACTTCAAGGAGGTCAACGTCGAGACCGCGCAGGTCGCCGGAAGCACCGACCAGGTCGACGTCAATTTCACCGTCGAGGAAAAGCCGACCGGCGCGCTTCTGCTGGGGGCGGGATTCTCCTCGGTCGACAAGTTTGTCGTGTCGGGCTCGATCTCGCAGCAGAACGTGTTCGGCAGCGGCAAGTCGATCTCGGCCAACATCAACAGCGGCAAGGTGAACCAGGTCTACGCGCTGTCCTACCTCAACCCGTATTACACGGTGGACGGCGTCAGCCAGGGGTTCGACCTCTACAAGCGCGACACCGACGCCTCCTCGCTGTCGGTGGGCGCCTACGTTACGAAGACCCTGGGCGGTGGCATCCGGTTCGGCTATCCGCTTTCGGAAACGGACAGCATCAGCTTCGGGGTGAGCGGCGAAAGGGTGAAGCTGGAAACCTTCACCAACAGCGCTGCGGCGTATATCGATTTCGTGAACCAGTTCGGCAGCAGCTACGCCTACGGCGCGGCCAGCGTCGGCCTGGGCCATGACACGCGCGACAGCGCCATCCAGACGACCAAAGGTACGCTGGCGCGGACGTCGTTCGAACTCGCGGGCGGCGACATCCAGTACTACCGGCTCAATGTGCAGTATCAGTGGTTCCGCCCGCTGACGCGCACCTTCACGCTCGCCCTCAACGGCGACATCGGGTACGCGCACGGGCTCGGCAGCCGGCCGGTGCCCTTCTTCAAGAACTACTACGTCGGCGGCCCCGGATCGGTGCGCGGCTTTCGGCCGTTCTCGCTCGGACCTCAGGATGTGACCGGCAATTCGCTGGGCGGAACGCGCAAGCTGTTCGGCAGCGCCGAAGTGCTGTTTCCGGTACCGGGCGCGACGCAGGACAAGTCGCTGCGCCTTGCGGCGTTCCTGGATGCCGGACAGGTGTTCGGATCGACCGAGAAATGGTCGCTTTCGGAAATGCGCTACGCGACCGGCATCGCCCTTTCCTGGACTTCGCCGTTCGGACCGCTCAAACTTTCCCTCGCGCAGCCGCTCAACGAAAAGAAGGGGTTTGACCGGGTGCAGCGGTTACAATTCACCTTTGGCACCGTGTTCTGACCGTGATCACCCACCTGCTGCAACCAAACGCCGTGCGCGCGATCGTCGCCGCAACCGTACTTTCACTTCCTGCGGCGCCCGCGCTGGCCGAAGGCAAGTTCGGCTTCGTCAACACCGAGCGCATCATGCGCGAGTCGGCGCCGGCGCAGCGCGCGCAAAAGAAGATCGAAGGCGAGTTCACCAAGCGCGACCAGGAGCTGACGCGGCTTGCCGAGCAGCTCAAGCGGCTGCAGGAAGACCTGGAGAAGAACGTCGTGACCATGACCGACACCCAGCGGCGCACGAAGGAGCGCGAGCTCGCCGAGCTGGACCGCGACTTCCAGCGCAAGCGGCGCGAGTTCCAGGAGGACCTCAACCAGCGCCGCAACGAGGAGCTGGCGCAGGTGCTCGAGCAGGCGAACCGCACGATCCGGCAGATCGCCGAGCAGGACAAGTACGACATCATCTTTCAGGACGCCGTCTACGCGAATCCGCGCATCGATCTCACCGACAAGGTGATCAAGGCGCTGGAAGGCAAGCCGCCCGCGCGATGACATGGCGTTCACGCTCGCCGAGATCGCCTCGCGCTTCGGCGGCCGCATCGCAGGCGATTCCCAGGTATTGATCCGCCGGGTCGGAACCCTCGAAGGGGCGGGCGAGGGTCAGATCGCGTTCTTCGCCAACCCCCGTTATCGCGCGCAGCTTGCCGCGACCCGGGCCGCCGCGGTCATCCTTGCGCCCGGGGCCGAGCGCCTCACCACCGTGCCGCGCATCGTATGCACCAACCCGTACGCCTACTTCGGTCGCGTCTCGCAGTTGCTGAATCCGGCTTCAATGGCCGCGCCCGGCGTGGACCCCGCGGCGATCGTTGCCGAGGGCGCAAACGTTTCAGCGAGCGCGCGCATCGAGCCCGGCGCCCTGATCGAGGAGGGTGCGACGATCGGCGAACGGGCCTGGATCGGCGCCGGAAGCTACGTCGGCCCGCGCGCGGCGATCGGCGCCGATACCCGGCTTCACCCGTCGGTGGTGGTCTATGCGGATTGCCGCATCGGCGCGCGCGCCATCCTGCACTCGGGCGTAGTGATCGGCGCGGACGGGTTCGGCATCGCCTACGAGGACGGGCGCTGGCTGCGCATCCCCCAGGTCGGGCGCGTGGTGATCGGCGACGACGTGGACATCGGCGCCAACACCACGATCGACCGCGGCGCCATCGATGACACCGTGATCGAGGACGGCGTCAAGCTCGACAATCAGATCCAGATCGGGCACAACTGCCGCATCGGCGCCCACACCGCCATGGCCGGTTTTGCGGGCGTCGCCGGCAGCACCCGCATCGGCCGCCACTGCCGGATCGGCGCGGCCGCCGTGATCCTCGGACACCTCTCGATCTGCGACCGCGTGACCGTGTCCGCGGCGACCGTGATTTCGCACTCGATCCACAGGCCGGGAACCTATTCCGGCATGTTTCCCGCTTCCGAGCACTCGGCGTGGACGCGCAACACGGCGTACGTGCGCCATCTCGCGGAACTCGCCGAGCGGGTGCGCGCGCTCGAGAAGCGTCTCCAGGAAAGGGAGTCCGGCAATGGCTGAAATGGACGTCTATCAGGTGTTGGGGCACCTTCCGCACCGCTACCCGATGCTGATGGTGGATCGGGTGCTGGAATGCGAGCCCGGCAAGCGCATCGTGGCGCTGAAGAACGTTTCGGTGAACGAGCCGTACTTTGCCGGGCACTTTCCGGGCCTTCCGATCATGCCGGGCGTGCTGATCCTCGAGGCGATGGCGCAGGCCGCGGCGCTGCTCGTCTTTCGCACCCTCGGTATCCAGCCGGACGACAAGTCGGTGTACTACTACGCCGGCATTGACCATGCGCGCTTCAAGCGCCCGGTCAAGCCCGGCGACCGGCTCGAGATCGAGGTGCTGATCCTCGCGAGCAAGCGCGGGGTGTGGAAATTCGGCTGCGCGGCGCGCGTGGACGGTGCGATCGCAACCGAAGCCGAAATCCTGTGCACCATGCGTCCGGCGCCGGACCGCGAGGCATGATCCACCCGAGCGCGCTCGTGCATCCCGGCGCGCAGGTAGCGGCGGGCGTGGCGATCGGTGCCTACTCGATCGTGGGCGAGCAGGTGACGCTCGGCGAGGGCACCTGGATCGGGCCGCACGTGGTGCTCGATGGACGCACCCGCATCGGACGCAACAACCGGATCTACCCGTTCACCTCGATCGGCACGCCGCCCCAGGACAAGAAATACGCCGGCGAGGACACCGCGGTGGAGATCGGCGAGGGCAACACCATCCGCGAGTTCGTCACCATCAACCGCGGCACCGCGCTCGACGCCGGGGTGACGCGCGTCGGCGACGACAACTGGATCATGGCCTACGTGCATCTCGCGCACGACTGCCAGATCGGCAGCCACACGATCTTCGCCAACCTGAGCCAGCTCGCGGGACACGTGCACATCGGCGACTGGGCGATCCTCGGCGGCAACACCATCGTGCACCAGTTCGTGAAGGTCGGCGCGCACAGCTTCACCGGAATGGGTACCTATCTCGACCGTGACCTGCCGCCGTTCGTCAAGGCAGCGGGCAACATGGCAAAGCCCTACGGCATCAACAGCGAGGGACTGCGGCGGCGCGGGTTTTCGGCCGAGACGATCGCCGCCCTGAAGCAGGCCTACCGCACGCTGTACCGGACCGGGCTCGGAGCCGACGAGGTGCGGCGCGAGCTGCAGGCGCAGGCCGAGAAGTGCCGGGAAGTGCGCACGGTGCTCGAGTTCCTCGACGGTTCCTCGCGCGGCATCGTCCGCTAGTGGCGGCTGCCGTCACACGCGTCGGCATGGTGGCCGGCGAAGCGTCCGGCGACCTGCTCGGCGGCCATCTGATCGCTGCGCTTCTCGCGCGCCGCCCGGAGATGCGCTTTTCCGGCATCGGCGGGCCGCGGATGCAGCAGCACGGGTTCGAAAGCCTTTTCCCCATGGAGCGCCTGGGCGTTCGCGGCTATGCCGAGGTGCTGGGGCATTATCGCGAGATTCTCGACGTCCGCAGGAAGCTGCTGCAGCGGTTTCTCGCCGAGCGTCCGGCGCTTTTCATCGGCGTCGACTCGTCCGACTTCAACCTCGATCTCGAGCGTAGGCTGAAGGAGGCCGCAATCCCGACTGTCCACTACGTGAGCCCCGCGATCTGGGCCTGGCGCGGCTGGCGTCTGCGCCGGATCGCGCGCTCGGTCACGCACCTGCTCGCGCTCTTTCCGTTCGAGCCGGCCCTGTACGAAAAGGCGGGCGTGCCGGTCACCTACGTCGGGCATCCGCTCGCGGACCTCATCCCGCTCGAACCCGACCGCGCCGCCGCCCGCAAGCAACTGAAGCTGCCTGCCACGCGGCGCGTCATTGCGCTTCTTCCCGGAAGCCGGCGCTCGGAACTGCACTACATGGCCGACCTGTTCGTGAAGACCGCCCGGCGGCTGCTGCAGGATGCGCCGGACGTGCACTTCGTGTGCCCGACCGCCTCGCGCGAGATGCGCGAATTTTTCGCGGCCACCCTCCGGCGCAACGGTGCCGCCGAGCTGCCGCTCACGCTCCTGTTCGGGCACTCGCACGAAGCGCTCGCCGCGGCCGACATCGCGCTGGTGGCGAGCGGCACGGCGACACTCGAAGCGGCGCTCTTCAAGACCCCAACGGTGATCACCTATCGGCAATCGCCGCTCACTGCGGCGCTGATGAACCGCATGCGCTACCTGCCGTACATCGGCCTGCCGAACATCCTGGCTGGCGAGCGGTTCGTCCCCGAATTCGTCCAGGGCAGGGCGATTCCCGGGCTGCTCGCCGAGGCACTGCTCGGTCTGCTCGGCGATGCGCCGGCGTGCCGCGCGCAGGTCGAGCGTTTCCGCGAGATCCACCTCAAGCTCCGCAAGAATACGGCCGAGGTCGCGGCCGATGCGGTGCTGCGCGTGCTCGAAGGCGGCGGTGCGTAGGATCTGCGGGGTGGATGAAGCGGGACGCGGGCCGATCGCGGGGCCGGTCTTCGCGGCGGCCGTGGTGCTCGATCCCGGCGCGCCGATCGAAGGGATCAAGGACTCCAAGCTGCTCTCCGCGCCGCGCCGCGAGCAGCTTGGCGAGGCGATCCGGGCGCGCTCGCTCGCGTGGCGCGTCGCCTGGGCATCGGTCGAGGAAATCGACCGGCTCAACATCCTGCAGGCGACGCTCCTTGCGATGCAGCGCGCCGTCGAGGGTCTGGGATTCGTTCCCGAAGAGGTGCTGATCGACGGGAACCGCTGCCCGAAGCTCGATTGCACGGCACGCGCCGTCGTCGGCGGCGACCGCACTTGTCCGGCGATTTCGGCCGCCTCGATTCTCGCCAAGGTCGAACGCGACGCCGAGATGCGCCGGCTTCACCTGCTTTACCCCCAGTACCGGCTCGATCGCCACAAGGGCTATCCGACCGCGGAGCACTTGTCGCTTCTGCGGCGTTTCGGAGCCAGTGCGATCCACCGGCGCTCCACCGTCTCGGTCAGGAGCCTCGCGCAGTTGTTCTGACGGCGCCAAGCAGCAGGCGCGCCTCGTTCTGCGGCGCGACCATCGGGCGGAGCCTGGCGAGCCAGCGGCGCAGCGCGCGGTAGAAGGTTGCGTCCGAGCGCATTCGCTCCACGAGCGCGGCGAGTGCGCGCGCATTGCCTGGCGCAAAGACCGCCGGATAGTCGCTGCCCAGCAATCCGAGGTTGCCCGGGATGCGCGAGGCGAGCACCGGCGTGCCGATGCGGATGGCCTCCGAGACCACGTTCGCGCCGCCCTCGAGCCGCGAGCTGATGACCATGGCGTGACTCGTGGCAAGCCAGCGCAGGGCGCGCGCGTGCGGCACGCTTCCCAGCCAGCGATAGCGCGGCTCGCGCTTCATCGCCGCGCGCGCCAGCGCGGCGAAGCGCGCGTCGAGCGCCTCGCCGATCTGGATCAATTCGATCGGTGCCTCGCGCGGCAGCAGCTCCAGCGCCCGCAGCGCGCAGAGCGGATCTTTTTCCTCGCGCAGGTGGCCGATCACGCTGAGACGCAAGCATCGCGCGACCGGGGAATGTCGCAGCGTGCTGGCGCAGGACTGGACGACGACCTGCGCCCGGTCTCGCAGCAAGGGCGGCAGTTCCCGGATTGCCATCGCCTGCAGCACGATGAACCGGTCGGCGAGCCGCAGCGACTCGCGTGCCTCGGCAGAAATCCGGATGTCGCGATACACATCGGTACCGGTGAGCGCAAGCAGGAGCGGGCGGTCCGGGCAATGCTCCCGGAAGGCGCGCATCGAAGCGTGGCTTCGCCGGGCGTGCAGCGCAAGCATGAGATCGGCGCGGCGATCCGGCAGCCACTCGGTGAGCACGGCCACGCGGTGACCCGCGGCACGCAGGAACGCCGCCCAGCGCGTGGCCGTGTGGCGGTTCCCGGCCCGCGATCGCGCGCCCGCCGGGGTGACCAGTGCGATTTTCACTGCGCGCGATCTTCGCTAGACTGGCGCCGGTCATGACGCCCGCGACGCTCACCGCGGAACTCCAATCGGCGCGCGCGCGCACCCGCGCAGTGGCGGACGACCTTGCGGGCGTGCGCGAATTCGGCCCCCTGTTGGCGATCGTCAATCCGCCGCGCTGGGAGCTGGGGCACGTGGGCTGGTTCCAGGAATATTGGTGCCTGAGGCGCGCCGAACCGGGTCGATATGCGACGGAGCGCCACGAATCGATTTTGCCCAATGCCGATGCGTTGTACAACTCGGCGACCGTGCCGCACGACACGCGCTGGTCGCTGCCGCTGCCGGAATTCGCAGCGACGCTGCGCTATCGCGACGCGGTGCTCGAGCGCGTGCTCGAACGGCTCGCGACCGGGTGCGACGAGGACGACGCCTACCTTGCCCGGCTGGCGGCACGGCACGAGGACATGCACGCCGAGGCGTTTCATTACACGCGCCAGACGCTGGGCTACGAGGCGCCCGCGCTTTCATCGCACGCGCATGCAACCGACGGTCCCGCCGAGGGCGACGCCGCCCTTCCGGGGGGTGCATTCGCGCTCGGTGCCACGTGCACAGAGGAGTTCCCGTTCGACAACGAAAAGTGGTCGCATCCGGTCGTGCTGCGGCCCTTCCGCATGGCGCGGGTCGCCGTGACCAACGCCGCGTTCGCCGCGTTCGTCGAGGCGGACGGTTACCGGCGCAACGAGTACTGGACCGGAGAAGGGACGCGCTGGCTCGAGCAGGCAGGGCGCACGGCGCCCGTGTACTGGAAGAAGTTGGACGGCGCGTGGCATGTGCGCCGATTCGACCGCTGGATCGCCTTGCCGGCCGAGGAACCGGTCGCGCACGTCAACTGGCACGAAGCCAACGCCTACTGCCGCTTTGCGCGCAGGCGCCTGCCGAGCGAAGCCGAATGGGAGTTCGCCGCGCTCTGGAACCCCGTCATCGGCCGCAAGCAGCGGCATCCCTGGGGCGATGAGGCATGGACCGCGGAGCGGGCGAACCTCGACAACGCCTCGCTTGCGAGCGTGCACGCGTACCCGCGCGGCGACAGTCCCTGCGGCGTGCGCCAGATGATCGGCAACCTGTGGGAATGGACTGCGACCCCGTTCCTGCCGTATCCCGGATTCCTGCGCGACCCCTACAAGGAATACTCCGAGCCCTGGTTCGGGACCCACAAGGTGCTGCGCGGCGGTGCCTTCAGCACTTCGCCGCGCATTGCGCATGGCACCTATCGCAATTTTTTCACGCCTGACCGCGCCGATGTCTTCGCGGGCTTCCGTACTTGCGCGCTCGATTCGGGATGAGCGTGCTGCGCTCGCGCGCCAACCCGCGGGTGCGGCGCTGGCAGAAGCTGTTGCGCGATCCCCGCGCGCGGCGCGCCGAGGGAAAGGCACTCATCGAGGGGCCACGGCTGGTTGGCGCCTACCTCGATGGGGGCGGCCGGCCCGAGACGCTGATCCTCGGCGAGGACAGTGCCGCCGATCGCGAAATTGCAGCGCTCGCGAAGCGCGCCGGAACCGAGACTGTGCTCGTGTCGGAGGCGGTCTTTCGCGCCCTCGCAGACGCGGAGACGCCCCAGGGAATCGCCGCGGAGATCGCGTTGCCGGCGACGCGCCCGCCGCTCGCGGAATCCTCCTGCGGTGTGCTTCTGGACGGGATCCAGGATGCGGGCAATGTGGGTACGGTGCTGCGAAGCGCGGCGGCGTTCGGCATTCGGGACGTGCTCCTCGGACCCGGATGCGCCGATCCCTGGTCGCCGAAGGTGCTGCGCGCTGCAGCGGGCGCGCACTTCTTGCTGCGTATCGGTGTCTCGCGCGACCCGGTCGCGGACCTCGAACGCTTCGGCGGCATCGCTGCCTGCACGGTGCCGCGCGGCGGCGTGCCGCTCGCCGCGGCCGATCTGACGGGACGGATCCTCTGGATCTTCGGTGCCGAGGGCAGGGGCATCAGCCGCGCGCTCGCTTCGCGGGCGCGGCTCAGGGTCACGATCCCGATGCCCGGTGGTGTCGAGTCGCTCAATGTCGCCGCCGCCGCGGCGATCTGCTTCTACGAGCGGAGCCGGCAGCTCAATACATGTGCCGCTCGATCCTGAATTCGCGCAGGATGGTGGTCGCAATCTCTTCGATCGAGCGCGTGGTCGAGTTGATCCACTGGATGCCCTCCCGGCGCATCAGGGTTTCGGCCCGCCCGACTTCCTCGCGGCAGTTGGCGAGATCGGCGTAGCGGCTGTTGGGGCGACGCTGCTGCCGGATCTCGTGCAGCCGCTCCGGGCCGATCGTCAGCCCGTAGAGCTTCGACTGGTGCGGCCGGATCGGCTCGGGCAGGCGGTCGCGCGCGAAATCCTCCGGGATGAGCGGATAGTTCGCCGCCCTGACGCCGAACTGGAGCGCGAGGTACAGGCAGGTGGGCGTCTTGCCGCTGCGCGAGACGCCGATCAGGATCACGTCCGCCAATCCCAGCTCGCGGTGCGAAGCGCCGTCGTCGTGCGCGATGGCGAAGTTGATCGCCTCGATCCGGTGGTGGTAGCCGGGCTTGTCGCGCGCGCTGTGCGAGCGGCCGATGGTGTGGTTCGAGCGCACGCCGAGTCCCGCCTCGAGCGGATCGATGAACGTCTCGAAGAAATCGAGAAACAGCGCATTGGAGCGCCGGATCACTTCGCGCAGCTCGCCGTTCACCAGCGTCGAGAACACCACCGGCCGGCCGTTGCCGCGCAGCGCTTCGTGCTCGATGCGCGCCAGGCATTCCTCGGCCTTGGCGACGCTGTCGACGAACGGAATCGTCACCTGGTTGAAATCGACGCCCTCGAACTGCGTGAGCAGGCTGTGGCCGAGCATCTGCGCCGTGATGCCGGTTCCGTCGGAGACGAAGAACACCGTGCGTCGTTGAGGCATCTCGCGATTTGGACTGGATTGTGCTGCGCAAGAGAAAGCAAGCCGATACAATAAAAGCATAAAGGCCGCGGGGCAATCAGAGAGGACTCACGCATGACAAGCGGCGCGTACGTCAAGCGCCTGAGCGGACTGCGGATGGCCGATCTGCCGCAGGTGGGCGGAAAGAACGCTTCGCTCGGAGAAATGATTGGGTGGCTCGCCGCGGAAGGAATCCGGGTACCGGACGGGTTTGCGACCACCGCGCGCGCCTACCAGGAGTTTCTCTCCGCGAACGGTCTGGCGCCGCGCATTGCCGAGCGCCTGCGTGCGCTCGATCCGGACGATGTCGAGGCGCTCGCGCGTTGCGGAGCCGAGATCCGCCAGTGGATCGGATCGGCGCCTTTCCCGCCAAAGATTGAGTCTGAGATACTCTCCTATTATCAACAGGTTGTATCTGAATTCTCAAGTAACGTCTCGTTTGCCGTGCGCTCCTCGGCGACGGCCGAGGATCTGCCCGATGCGTCCTTCGCCGGGCAGCAGGAGACGTTCCTGAACATTCATGGCGGGGGCGAGGTCCTCGATGCGGTTCGCCACGTCTTCGCCTCGCTCTACAACGACCGTGCGATTTCCTACCGTGTGCACCGCGGCTTCGAGCACGAATCGGTGGCGCTTTCGGCCGCCGTGCAACGGATGGTGCGAAGCGACCTCGGCGCTTCCGGTGTGATGTTCACGCTGGACACCGAATCGGGCTTCCGGGACGTCGTCTTCATTACCTCGTCCTGGGGCCTCGGCGAGACGGTAGTGCAGGGTGCGGTCAATCCGGACGAGTTCTACGTGCACAAGCCGATGCTCGGTGCCGGACGTCCCGCGATCATTCGACGCAGCCTGGGCTCCAAACTGCACAAGATGGTGTTCGCGGACACCGCTGCGGCGGGGCAATCGACGCGCACGGTAGACACGCCCGCTTCCGAGCGCGACCGCTTTTCGCTGAGCGATGCGGACGTCCTCGAGCTGGCGCGCCATGCCTGCACGATCGAGCGGCATTACGGCCGCCCGATGGACATCGAGTGGGCGAAGGACGGCGCCGATGGCAGGCTCTACATCCTGCAGGCGCGGCCCGAGACGGTGAAATCGCGGCAACGCACCGAAACCGAGGAGCGCTTCCGCCTCAAGGACCGGGGCAAGGTGCTCGCCACCGGGCGCGCGATCGGTCACAAGATCGGTACCGGGCCGGTCCGCATCGTGACGGATGCCTCGCGCATGTCGAGCGTGAAAAAAGGCGACGTGCTGGTCACCGACATGACCGATCCGAACTGGGAGCCGGTGATGAAGGTTGCCGCCGCGATCGTCACCAACCGCGGCGGACGCACCTGCCACGCCGCGATCATCGCGCGCGAACTCGGCATTCCGGCGGTGGTGGGATGCGGCGACGCGACCCGGCGGCTGACCGACGGCAAGCCGGTCACGGTATCCTGCGCCGAGGGCGACACCGGAAAGGTGTACGAGGGGAAACTGGCGTTCGAAGTCAGCACCACCGAACTTGGCGAGCTGCCGCCGATCCCGCTCAAGATCGCGATGAACGTCGGCAATCCGCAGCTTGCGTTCAACTTCGCCCAGCTGCCCAATGCGGGCGTAGGTCTTGCGCGCCTGGAATTCATCATCAACAACGAGATCGGCGTGCATCCGAAGGCGTGCGTCGAGCACGCGTCGCTTCCCGCGGAGCTGAAAGCCGCAGTGGAGCGCGCGGCGCGCGGCTACGCGGATCCGCGCAGCTTCTTTCGCGACAAGCTCGTCGAGGGCGTCGCCACGATCGCCGCCGCCTTCTGGCCCAAGCCGGTGATCGTGCGGCTTTCCGACTTCAAGTCGAACGAGTACCGCAAGCTCCTGGGCGGCGAGCGCTACGAGCCCGAGGAGGAAAATCCGATGCTCGGCTTTCGCGGCGCCGCGCGCTACGTGGCGCCCGAGTTCCGCGCCTGCTTCGAGCTCGAGTGCCAGGCGCTGCGCAAGGTGCGCGAGGAACTGGGCCTCACCAACGTCGAGATCATGGTGCCGTTCGTGCGCACGGTCGAGGAAGCCAAGAACGTGATCGGCCTGCTCGCCGAGCACGGCCTGCGGCGCGGCGAAAACGGCCTGCGCCTCGTGATGATGTGCGAAGTGCCCTCGAACGCGGTGCTTGCGGAGGCGTTTCTCGAGCATTTCGACGGCTTTTCGATCGGTTCGAACGATCTCACCCAGCTCACGCTCGGCCTCGACCGCGATTCGGCCCTTGTCGCCGCCTCGTTCGACGAGCGCGATGCGGCGGTGAAGGCGATGCTCGAAATGGCGATCCGCGCCTGCCGCAAGCTCGGAAAATACGTCGGCATCTGCGGCCAGGGCCCCTCGGACTATCCGGACCTCGCCCGCTGGCTCATGGAGCACGGCATCGAGAGCCTTTCGCTCAATCCCGATACCGTGGTCTCGACCTGGCTCGCGCTGGCCGAAGCGCCGGCGCCGGCGTCCGCCGCGGCGGACGAACCGCGCCACTCAGCGCTGGCGTAGCACTCTTTGCTTTTCGCGCTGCCATTCGCGCTCGCGTTCCGAGGCGCGCTTGTCGTGCTTGAGCTTGCCGCGCGCGAGCGCGATCTGCGCCTTGATGCGGCCCTTCGCGTAATGCAGGTCGAGCGGAATGAGCGCGTAGCCGCGCTGCGCGACCTTGCCGATCAGGCGCCGGATCTCGGCCGCGTGCAGCAGCAGCTTGCGCGTGCGCGCCGGATCGGGCCGTACGTGCGTCGAAGCGGTGGGAAGCGGGCTGATGTGCGCGCCGAGCAGCCAAAGCGCGGCGTCCTTCACGATCACGTAGGCGTCGTTGATCTGCGCCCGGCCGGCGCGGATCGCCTTCACTTCCCAGCCCTCGAGCGCAAGGCCGGCCTCGTAGCGCTCCTCGACGAAATAGTCGTGGAACGCCTTGCGGTTCTGGACGAGCGCCATGAAAACCCGGAGACGATTGTCCCATGAAACGGATTGCGCGCTCGGCGATCGTCGAATGCAGCGTCGAGGAACTGTACGCGCTCGTCGAGGATATCGAGGCCTACCCCGAGTTCCTTCCCTGGTGCCGCGGCGCGCACGTGCGTGAACGCTCGCACGGGCGCACCGTGGCGACGATCGAGGCCGGCGTGCGCGGGATCCGCCAGGCGTTCACCACCGAAAACTCGAACACGCCCGGCCGCGCGATCGACATGCGTCTGCTGGAGGGCCCGTTCCGCCGTTTCGCCGCCCACTGGAAGTTCACGCCGCTCGGCACGGCGGCAGCGAAGATCGAGTTCTCGCTCGCCTACGAGTTCTCCAGCCGGGTCCTTGCCAAGGCGCTCGACCCGTTGTTCGAGCACATCGCCGGTACCATGGTTGACGCCTTCACCCGGCGCGCCGAAGCGCTCTATGGCAAGACTGCGGATTGAAGTCGTGTACGCGCTGCCGGACGCGCAGGATGTGACGGCGGTGGAGATGGAGGAGGGCGCTACCGCGCTCGACGCCTTGCACGCCTCCGGAGTCCTCGTCCGGCATCCGGAAATCGATCTGCAACGCAATTCGCTCGGGATCTTCGGCCGCGCGATCCGCGCCGATGCGCGCCTGCGGGAAGGGGATCGGGTCGAGATCCTGAGGCCGCTCGCCGTCGACCCCAAGGAGGCGCGGCGCCTGCGCGCCCGGCGCCGGCGTTAGGTTACTCGCAGGACTGCTGCACGGTCTGGCGCGCGCGCTCGGTTTCCCGTGCGATCTGCTCGTCGTCGAAGTAGTAGCGCTCGCCCTTCGAGTCCACTCCCGCCAGACGCTGCCCGCTCTCGAGCACGCGAAGCGCTTCGCGCGCGCGCACGCAGTTTTCCTTCTTGAGCGCGGCATCGCGCTGCGCCTGCTCGTCCTTCTCGCGCGACTTTTGCGCTTCGGCCTGGCGCTTGCGGTACGCCTGCTCCTGTTCCGCGGGCGTGAGCGGCCCCTTCTTGGCATCCTTGGAAGCTGCGCCTGAGGCCGGCGAAGCGGGCGCAGGCGTGGTGATCGTGGTGGTCTTCGCGCCCGCCGGAGGCGTGTCGCCGCACACGCGCTTGCCGTCCTTCGTGTTCCAGCAATAAACCTGGGCCTGCGCCGCACCGACGAAGCACGCCAGGACCCAACAACCCGTTATCGTCGCGAACCGCATGATTTCACCTCTCCCCGGCATCAACGCATGAAACGCGAAATGGAGGACACGGCCAAGCTATCGGCTTTTCCCGTTCCCGTCAAACGCTTGCTTGCGTATAATGCGTCTTTGCGCGAAAGGCCGGTCATGCGGGTGATTCAGAAGGCGCTGACCTTCGATGACGTCCTCCTCCTTCCCGCCCACTCGCGCGTCCTGCCGCGCGAAGTCTCCCTGAAGACCCGCCTCACCCGCAAGCTCGAGCTGAACATCCCGCTCGTGTCCGCCGCCATGGACACGGTGACCGAGGCGCGCCTCGCGATCGCCATCGCGCAGGAGGGCGGCATCGGCATCGTGCACAAGAACCTCGAGCCGCGCGCGCAGGCGGCCGAAGTGGCCAAGGTCAAGCGCTTCGAGTCCGGCGTGCTGCGCGATCCGATGACGGTTTCACCCGAAATGAGCGTGCGCGAGGTGATCGCGCTGCAAAAGCAGCACAAGATCTCCGGTTTCCCGGTGGTCAAGGGAGGCAGGGTCGTCGGCATCGTCACCAATCGCGACCTGCGGTTCGAGACGCGGCTCGAACAGCCGGTGAAGAACATCATGACCCCGCAGAAGCGGCTCGTGACCGTGCGCGAAGGCGCGAGCCGCGAGGCCGCGATGCACCTCATGCACGAGCACCGCCTCGAGCGCGTGCTGGTCGTGGACGAAGGCTGGCAGCTCAAGGGCCTGGTGACCGTCAAGGACATCCTCAAGGAAACCGAGCACCCGAACGCGTGCAAGGACCGGCAGGGAAAGCTGCGCGTCGGCGCGGCGGTCGGCGTGGGCGAAGGGACCGAAGAACGCGTCGCGGCGCTGGTCGAAGCCGGGGCCGATGTCCTGGTCGTCGACACCGCGCACGGCCATGCGCAGGGCGTGCTCGATCGGGTGCGATGGATCAAGAGGAAATACCCCGACATGCAGGTGATCGGCGGCAATGTCGGTACGGGCGAGGGCGCCCGCGCGCTCGTCGATCATGGCGCGGACGGGGTCAAGGTCGGGATCGGTCCGGGCTCGATCTGCACCACGCGCATCGTCGCCGGCGTCGGCGTGCCGCAGATCAGCGCGATCCAGAACGTCGCGGCGGCGCTCGCCAAAAGCGGCGTGCCGCTCGTCGCCGACGGCGGCATCCGCTACTCGGGCGATGTCGCCAAGGCGCTTGCCGCCGGCGCGCATGCCGTGATGCTGGGTTCGCTCTTTGCCGGAACCGACGAATCCCCGGGCGACATCGAGCTCTACCAGGGGCGCTCGTACAAGTCCTACCGCGGCATGGGCTCGCTGGGCGCGATGCAGCGCGGCGCCGCCGACCGCTACTTCCAGGATTCGGAGATGAACGTGGACAAGCTCGTCCCCGAGGGCGTCGAGGGCCGTGTGCCCTACAAGGGCAGCGCGATCTGGGTGGTGCAGCAACTGACCGGCGGGGTGCGCGCGAGCATGGGCTACACCGGCTGCAGCACGCTGGAGGAGCTGCGGTCGCAGGCGCAGTTCGTCGAAATCACCGCGGCCGGGATCCGCGAATCGCACGTGCACGACGTGCAGATCGTCAAGGAAGCGCCGAACTACCGGGTCGAATAGGATCGGGATGCACGACAAGATCCTGATCCTGGATTTCGGGGCGCAGTACACGCAGTTGATCGCGCGGCGGGTACGCGAGGCGAAGGTCTATTGCGAGATCCACCCCTGCGACGTGGGCGACGCGTTCGTGCGCTCGTTCGGCGCACGGGGCGTGATCCTCTCGGGAAGCCACCTTTCGGCGTACGAAGAGTCCACCGAGAAGGCGCCGCAAGCGGTTTTCGAGCTCGGGGTGCCGGTGCTCGGCATCTGCTACGGCATGCAGACCATGGCGCAGCAGCTCGGCGGCAGGGTCGAAGCGGGCAAGGTGCGCGAATTCGGGCACGCCGAAGTGCGCGCGCGCGGCCACACGCGCCTGCTCGACGGAATCGAGGACCTGCGCACGCCCGAAGG
>Ga0114945_10000040_pt1 | contig 67928 bp, 67 predicted proteins | sample OV2TP3_FD_87194 | JGI IMG/M metagenome (GOLD analysis project Ga0114945, IMG submission 87194) | Hot spring microbial communities from Beatty, Nevada to study Microbial Dark Matter (Phase II) - OV2 TP3 | ecosystem: Environmental > Aquatic > Thermal springs > Hot (42-90C) | place: USA: Beatty... | reverse complement strand
GTACTCCTCCGCCATCTCGTTGAAGATATCCTTGGCGCCCCACGCCCCCTGCATCTTCAGCACGATCGGCGCCTGCGACTTCACGATCATCGGGAAGCCGAGCGCGCCCGCGGCCGCCGCCGCGCCGGTGAGGAACTTGCGGCGCGTAGCCTTCACTTGATCCTTGCTCATCGGTTGATCTCCTAGGTAGTGACTCGGTGCAGGGCTGAAGCCCCGTTCTGCGTAAGTGCGCGCCCATCATACTCCCCGGCCAAGAGCCCCCGCAAGGCGACTTCACGATGTGAAACGCGGCGCCTCCGCGGCGACTTTCGCGGTCAGGCGTAGTACACGATCAGGTAGGCGGCGAGCAGGATCGCGACCCACAACGCCATCCCGCCGGTGGTCCAGGTGCGCGCCAGCAATCCCTCGGCTCCGTGATGCCGTCTGGCCAACGCCCCGGCTGCTTGTGCGGCCCCCGCCAATGCGGCCGCCGCAGCCGCGTTCAACGCCGCGATCGCCTCTGCAGCCCCGGCGCCGAGCCGGACACCCAGATGTCGGTACGTCCAGTCGAAGTCGAGGTTGACCGAGCGCATTTCGGGCGGATAGATACCGGTTCGCATCAGCCAGGAAAACGCGAGCGCCGAGAATACGAGCAACTGCAACTGCGACAGGACGTGCGATGCCGTGTACGGCAAGTACTCGACCGGCCGCGGCAGGATGCTGTAGAGCGGGTCCGGGAAGACCCCGATCCCGATGCACAGTGCCGCCGCCAACCCCATCGCGATCAGCATGTGCGGCGGCGCTTCCTTGCACCGGATTCCGGAGTCGTGGGCGAAGAAGGCAAAAAACGGAATCTTGATGCCCGCATGGTGAAAGACGCCGGCGGAGGCGAACAGCAGGACCAGCCATTCCCACATGTACCCCTGCTCGGCTGCGGAAACCATGATCATCGACTTGGTGACGAAGGCGCTGAAAAGCGGGAACGCGGAAATCGACGCGGCGCCGACCATACAGAAGCCGGCCGTCCAGGGCATCGACTTGTAAAGACCGCCCAGATCGGTGCCGTTCACGGTCCCTGCGCGCAGGAGCACCGCGCCCATCGACATGAACAGCAGCAACTTGAACAGGATGTCCGCAAATGCGTGCGCGACCGCACCGTTCAGCGCCAGGTCGGTTCCAAGCCCGATACCGACGACCATGAACCCGAGCTGGTTGTTGACGCTGTAGGCCAGCACGCGGCGCAGATCATTCTCGATCACCGCGTAGAAGATCGGAAAGGCGGTCATCGCGGTACCGATCCAGATCAGCACTTCGGTCCCGGCAAAACCCCTCGCGAGCGCGTAGATGCCCAGCTTGGTCGTGAAAGCCGACAGCGCCACGGTCCCGGTAGGGGTCGACTCGGGATAGGCGTCCTGCAGCCAGTTGTGCAGAAGCGGAAACGCACACTTGATGCCGAACGCGGCGAGGATCAGCGCGCCGCCCGGGGTGCCCAGACCGACGAATTCGAACGCGAGCGAACCGGTTTCCGCGTATCGAATCGCCGCCCCTGCCGCGAGCAGCATCCCGGATACGAGCTGCACCACCATGTAGCGCATGCCGGCGCCGAACGCCCGCTTCGTGCCTCGCGCCCACACGACAAGTGCCGAAGCGACCGCGCTGATCTCCCAGAACACGAACAGCGTGAGCAGATCACCCGCGAACACGGCGCAGAGGGCGCTTCCTGCATAGACGAGCGCCGCCGGCTGCTCGAACCCGTCGCGCGCCTCCCACGCGAAGATCGCGTAGAGAACCGTCGCGATCACGAACACATAGCCGAACGCCAGGCTCAGCCGATCCGCGCGCACCAGTTGCAGCACGAAGCCGAATGCCTCGACTTCGAGCCGGTCGCCCGAATCGATCGAGAGCAACAGCGCAAATGCGACGAGCGGAGCCGCGATCGCGAGCGCGCCGCGCAGCGCACGCGGCACGAGCGGCGCCGCCAGCCCGGCACCGATCAGAACAAAGCCGGCCGGAAATTCAGCGATCACCGTAATAGTCCTCCGGCCGCATCACCCCGCGCCGCAACAGCTTCGCCGTAAGCACCAGCGCAACGCAGGCGACGAAACCGTAGAGCCCGAAGAATCCGAACAGCTCGGCGAAAGCCGATTCCTCGTGGCGATGAACCGCAAGGTCGAGCAGCACCAGCACGGCCCCAAGCGCCCACAGGCCACGGTAGAGCGTGGAGACGTTTTCGGGCTTGTCGAGCCAGTAATTTCTTTCGTCTGTCATCGCGGATCCTTTCCGGGTCATGGCGCCCCCAATCCTGCAGTCGCGCGCGCCAGCGCGAGCGGCACTTCGGCAAAGAACGGAAGCGCGAGGGTCGCTGCGGCCGTGAACACCACGGCCACCACGATCGGCCACGGCGCTTCGCCGTGCGCGGGATCGCCCACCGGAGGGGCGCGGAAGAACGCGGCGTGCACGATCGGCAGGAAATAGGCGGCATTCAGCAGCGTGCTCGCGGCGAGCACTGCAAGGGCGACAGCATGGCCTGCACTCGCCGCTGCCTGGAACATCATCCACTTGCTGAGGAATCCCGCGGCAGGCGGAATTCCAATGAGCGACAGCGCGGCGACGGAAAATGCGGCCATCGTCCAGGGCATGCGCCTGCCGATGCCGTCGAGCTGGCTCACTTGCGTCCTGTGCGAGGCGGTGTAAATCGCGCCGGCGGCGAAGAACAGCGTGATCTTGCCCACCGCGTGCGCCGCGATGTGCAGCGCGGCGGCGGCGATCGACAGGGGCAGAAACAGCGCCGCGGAAAGGACCACGTACGAGAGCTGGCTCACGGTCGAGTAGGCGAGCCTGCGCTTGAGGTTATCCGAACGCAGGGCAACCACCGAGGCGGCAAGAACGGTGAACCCGGCGACGGTCGGCAGCCAGTCTGCGGCCCGTACGCCCGCAAGCGCATCGATGCCGAACACGTACACGATCACCTTGACCACCGCGAATACGCCCGCCTTCACGACCGCGACCGCGTGCAGCAGCGCGGAGACCGGAGTCGGCGCCACCATGGCCGCCGGGAGCCAGCGGTGAAACGGCATCAGCGCCGCCTTGCCGATACCGAACATGAACAGCGCCAGGAGCAACCCGAGTTCCGCGTTCGACAGTCCGGCGCCGCGCAGCAAGCCGCCGGGCGTGAACTCGATCGTTCCGGCGATCGCCCACACGGCGATGATCGCCGGCAGGAGCAGCACGATCGAAGTTCCGAGTAGAAAGCCGAGGTAGGTCCGTCCGCCGGAGCGGGCCTCGTCGTCGCCGTGGTGCGTCACCAGCGGATAGGTGACCAGCGTGAGCGCCTCGTAGAACAGGAATAGCGTCACCAGATTCGCGGCAAACGCGATCCCCATCGTCGCCGCGAGCGCGAGCGCAAAGCAGACATAGAAGCGCGTCTGGTGCGGCTCGTCGTTGCCCCGCATGTAGCCGATCGAGTACACCGAATTGACGATCCACAGGCCCGAGGCGACCAGGGCGAACAGCATGCCGAGGGGCTCCACCCGGAATCCGAGCGCGATTCCGGGCAGCATCTCGAGCACGAAGAGTTGCGGGCGCGCCCCGGCAAGCACGCCGGGCACGAGGCCCACGACCGCGGCGAACAGCGCCGCGGCGGTACCGAGCGTCACCGCTTCGCGCAGGTTCGGCCAGCGCCCCGCGAGCGCGATTACGACGCTTCCGGCGAGCGGCACGAGCAGCGAAACGGCGATCAGCCCGGTCGGGCTCACGGCGAAACTCCGAGCATCAGCGCCGCCGCGTCGCGCGCCGTGCCGACGCTGAACGAGGTGTCGAACCCGAAATAGACGCAGGCTGCGACCATGAGCCACGCCGGGATCAGCATGATCGGCGGCGGCTCACCCGGTGCCGGCGTCTGCCCGCCCGGCTCGGAAAGATAGGCGGCCTCGACGAAACGCCAGACGTAGGCGACCGCGATCAGCGAGGTCGCCACCACGAATGCCGCGAGCCACCAGCGTCCCAGCTCGATCGCGCCGAGGACCAGGTACCACTTGCTGATGAAACCCGCGGTACCGGGCACGCCGATGAGCGACAGGCCGGCGATCACGATGCCGAGCGAAGTCACCGGCATCGAGCGCCCCAGACCGCGCAGCCGCTCGAAACCCGGTCTGCCGGCGCGCAGGGCGATTCCACCCACAAGCAGGAACAGCGCCCCCTTGGTGATGCCGTGGTTGAACAGGTGCACCACCGAGGCGGTGAGCCCGTCGCGCGAAACCATGGAAAGGCCCAGCGTGATGTAGCCGATCTGCGCCACGCTCGAATAGGCGAGCAGCCGCTTGAGATCGGTTTGCCAGAGGGCGACCAGCGATGCGGTCACGATCGCGATGAGCGACAGTCCGAGCAGGACCTCGGGCATCGGCAGCATGCCGCCCACCAGCTGCACGCCGAAGATGCTGAAGTAGAAGCGCAGCAGCACATATACCGACACCTTGGTCGCGGTTGCGGCAAGGAAGGCGGTGACGACCGAGGGCGCATAGGCGTAGGCATTGGGCAGCCACAGGTGCAGCGGAAACAGCGCGAGCTTGAGCGATACCCCGACGGTGATGAAGGCGAGCGCCGCCAGCTCCGGCCGCGAGCCCTGCACGCTGACCAGACGGGTCGCCATGTCGGCAAGATTCAGCGTGCCGGTAATGAGGTACAGCAGCCCGACGCCGATCACGAAAAAGGTCGCGCCGATCGTGCCGAGGATCAGGTACTGGAACGCGGCGAGCAGCGCGCGCCGGTCGCGCCCGAGCGCGATCAGCACGTAGCTCGAGAGCGAGGCGATCTCCATGAACACGAACAGGTTGAAGGCATCGCCCGTGATCGTCATGCCGAGCAGGCCCGCCACGCACAGGCAGTACATCGTGTAGAAGAGGTAGACCTGGTCGCGCGGCAGCTCGGCAGCAACGCTGCGCCATGCATAGGGCATCGCCACCGCGGCGACGGCCGATACCAGCACCAGCACGAACGCGTTCAGGATATCGACGCGGTATTCGATCCCCCACGGCGGCGCCCAGCTTCCCATGTGGTAGGAGATCGTCCCGTGCGCGGCGACTTCGGCAACGAGCAGCAGCGCGGCAATGAACGAAAATGCGCAAGCGCCGGTGGCAAGCGCCCAGGCGGCCGCCGGCCGGCGCAGGATCAGCGTGACCGGCGCCGTGATCAGCGGCACCACCACGACGAGCGCAGGCAGGTGCGCGAGGGTCACGCGCCGCCCTCGCCGTCGCGGTCGGCGGCGAGGATCTCGTCCTCCTCGATGCTCCCGTAGGCCTCGCGGACGCGCACCACGATCGCCAGGCCCAGCGCCAGGGTCGCCACACCGACCACGATCGCGGTGAGGATCAGCACGTGTGGCAGCGGATTGGAGTACACGCGGAAACCCTCGGCGACGATCGGCGCCGTGCCGCCGATCAGTTTCCCGGGGGCGATGTACAGCAGGTACACGGATGTCTGGAAGATGGAAAGGCCGACCAGTTTCTTCACCAGGTTGCCGCGCGCGATCACGATGTACAGGCCCGCGACCATCAGGACGATGGTCACCCAGTAGCTGTAATGGCTTGCGAACGTCATTCGCCTTCCAGGCTGCGGCCGCGCCCGGCGAACATGTAGAAGATCTTGAGCATCACGCCCGAGACGGTGATCGCAACCCCCATTTCGATCCAGAAGATGCCGCGGTGCTGCCCCGAAACCGGGTCGCTGCCGAGGACGAAGTAATCGAGGTAGTTGCCGCCGAACACGAGGCCGGCAACGCCCACGCCGGCATAAAGCAGCACGCCCAGCCCGACCATGGTCTCGACAATCGCGTCGGGCACCATCCGCCGCACTGCGGGCAGTCCAAAAATAAGCCCGTAGAAGATGACTACGGCCGCCGCGATCACCCCGGCCTGGAATCCGCCGCCCGGCCCGAAGTCGCCGTGGAACAGCACGTAGAACGCGAACACGAGCATGAACGGAATCAGCAGCTTCCCGACCACGCGCAGGACCAGAAAGCGCCTCACTGCCGCGCCTCGTCCACGCGCTTGCGCGCCCGACGCAGCAGCGCAATGACGCCAGCCCCGGCGGTAAAGACGACCATGACCTCGCCGAGCGTGTCATAGCCGCGGTAGCTTGCAAGGACCGCGGTCACCACGTTCGGCACGCCGGTCTCCTTGAGCGCTTCGTTGAGGTAGCGCGGCACCACGTGCACGTGGATCGGCGCCGAAGGATCGGAAAACGCCGGCAGCCCGAGCGTTCCGTACACGAGCGCGCCGATGATCACCGCCGCCACGGCGAGCGGGAGCCAGGGCCGCGCCATCGGCTTTGCTTCCTCGCCGCCGCACAGGTACAGCGCGCCGAGCAGCAATACCGTTGAAATCCCGGCACCGACCGACGCTTCGGTCATCGCGACGTCCACCGCGTCGAGCGCGACCAGCACGGTCGCCATCAGAAAGCTGTAGATGCCGGCGAGCACCACCACGGAAAACAGATTGCGCTGCAAAACGATGGCGAACACCGTGACCGCCATCAGCGTGAGCAGCGCCTGGACAATCAGCGCTTCGATCGGACGTCCTCCGCGGCAGGGTCCGGCGACAGCCCGCGCGCCAGTGCGGCGTTGGCAAGCGCGTGGGTGGCGGTCGGCGAAGTGAAGAAGATCAGCACGCCGATCACGATCAGCTTGACCGTGACCAGTGTCCAGCCTGCCTGCAGCAGCAGACCGAGGAGGAGAAGCCCCGCTCCCGCCGAATCGATCACGCTCGCCGCGTGGGTACGGGGAAAGAAGTATTGAAGCCGGATCAGGCCGAGCGCGCCGGTCACGCAGAAGGCGCTGCCGGAAAGGATCAGCGCCCAGGACAGGACGTCGAGCGCCATGCTCACCGGCCGGTCTCCTGCTCGCCGGGGTCGCCGAGATCGCCGTAGCGGAAGAACTTCAGCACCGCGATCGTGCCCACCACGTTGAGCAGCCCGTAAAGAATCGCCAGATCGAGGAATTCCGGCCTCCCGGTCAGAAAGCCGATCACCGCGAGCATCAGCACCGCGAGCGTGCCGATCGAGTTCGCCGCGAGTGCCCGGTCGAATACTGTCGGCCCGCCGACCGCGCGCGCGAGCGCCAGGCCAAGAGCCGCGAGCAGCGCGACTGCGGCAACATCGAACATCAGGCGCCGCCCTCGAAGCGCTCGACCCTCCGGTCCATGTCGCTCACCGCGGTCGCGGCCGCGCCCTCTGCGGTCAGCGCGTGCACCGTGAACTGCTCGGGGCCGACCTCGATCGACAGGGTGCCGGGCGTGAGCGTGATCGAATTGGCGTGGGTCACCAGTCCGACCACGGTTTTCTGCCGCGGCTTGAAGCGCACCACGGTGGGGCTTGCCGGCAGCTTCGGATCGAGAATGATGCGCGAGACATCCAGCGCCGACTTGAAAATCTCCTTCACCAGCCACGGCCAGTAGGTCACGGCGGCCCAGGTGAGATGAAAGGGGTGGCCTTCGCGGTCGACCACTTCCATGCGGTGTGCGAGCCAGGCGACGAACAGCGCCGCTCCGAACCCGCTCGCGAGCAGGAACGGGGTGAAGAACCCCGACATCAGGATCCAGAACGCGTAGAGCGCGGCAACCAGAGCGAAGAGGCGAAGCATGCGGTCCAAGACGGTGGAAGCCCTGCGAAAGCCCGCGCGATTGTAGCTGCCGGTGGCCCCCGAGCCAAGCATTCGTGGTCGCGCAGCGGCAGCGCGGCGTGCGATCGAACGGTGCCTCCGGATCACCCGTTCGCCCGCGGCCTCCGCGGCGGCGTGGCCGAACGGCGCCGAGCGAGCGGCGCACCGAAAAGCGCCTGCCCGGCTGCTACAGTTCGGCCGGCGGTTGGTCCGCGACGTCCGGCCCGCCCGCGGCAAGCGACCAGCCGGAAGCACCGCGCTCGAGCGCGGCGACCGCATGGCAGCGCCGGCCTTCCAGAGCGGTCAGGTCGAGCCGCAGCCATTCGTGCTCGCTCGCGTGATCACTGACATGGCACACGGCGCCGCGCACCTCGTGGAACGCGTGTCCGCTCGCGCTGGCGACAAAGAGGGCGAGCTTCGCCACATCGTCGGGCAGCGCCTCCAGGAACACGAAGATCCGTTCGTCATCCCAGTGGCTCGCGCCGTTGCGCGAATCCCCCGTGTGTACGACGCTGCCGTCGGCGCCGCGCGGGCGCCCCGGATGCACCGCCTCCAGCACGCGCCCCTGCGCGTCATAGAGCACGCACAGCGCATCGAGGTCCGCGGCATCGGCCGCAGCGGCGCCCTCCGCTGGCGGCGACCAGTGCAAGCCCATCACGATCTCCTTCAACTCCGGAATCGCAGCGGCATGCGCGCCGCCGTGGGCGCGCGCGGAACGATCGACGTGCATTGTTTTCCTCCAGGCGCATCCGGCCCGTCTCCGCGGACCGGACTGTCAACAAACTCCGACACGCGCTGCGCGCAAAAGGTTCCGGCGCGGCGGGAGCACCGGGCGTTGACCAACGTCAAAGGCGAAGCGGCGCGGCGGCGCAGAATCGGCAGGAGAGGATTCCGCCATCGCGCCTGAACCATCCGCCGCCGCAAGCAAAACGAGCATCGCCTGGCACGCGCGGCCCGCGTTCGAGGCGCTCGCGCGCCTGGCGACCTCGCCCAGGGGCCTCGACGAAGCGGAGGCGCGCGCTCGCCTGGCGCACTACGGGCCCAACCGCCTCAAGCCGCCGGCTCGCCGCGGACTGCTCGCGCGCTTCCTGCTGCAGTTCCACAACGTCCTGATCTACGTGCTGCTCGGCTCGGCCGCCATCACCGCCGCGCTGGCCCACTGGGTGGACACGGGGGTGATCCTCGGAGTCGTTCTGATCAACGCGGTGATCGGCTTCGTGCAGGAAGGCAAGGCCGAGAAGGCGCTCGACGCGATCCGCGACATGCTGTCGTTGCACGCCATGGTGCTGCGCGAGGGCCGGCGTCGCGAAATCGCGGCCGACGAACTCGTTCCCGGCGACATCGTGCTGCTCGCCTCGGGTGACAAGGTGCCGGCGGACCTGCGCCTGCTGCAAGTGCGCAGCCTGCGGGTGGACGAAGCGGCGCTCACGGGCGAGTCCGAGCCGGTGGAAAAATCGGCCGATCCGGCGGCCCTCGACGCCGCGGTCGGAGACCGTTTTGCGCTGGCCTATTCGGGCACGCTCGTCACCTACGGCCAGGCCACGGGCGTGGTGGTGGCATGGAAGGCGGCTTCAGCCTGCTCGCCCTGCTCGGGCTGTCCGACCCGCCGCGCGCCGAGGCGATCACCGCGATCGAGCGCTGCCACGCAGCGGGCATCCGGGTGAAGATGATCACCGGCGACCATGCCGCCACGGCACTGGCGATCGGCGCGCAGCTCGGCCTCGACGTGCGCCTCGGCGCGCTCACCGGCCTCGAGCTCGAAAAGACGAGCGACGAGGCCCTCAAAAAGGCCGCCGCCGAGATCGACATCTTCGCGCGCACCAGCCCCGAGCACAAGCTGCGGCTGGTGAAGGCGCTCCAGGCGCAAGGCCAGGTCGCGGCGATGACCGGCGACGGCGTAAACGACTCGCCCGCGCTCAAGCGCGCCGACGTCGGCGTGGCGATGGGCAGGAAAGGCACCGAAGCCGCGAAGGAGGCGGCGGAAATGGTGCTCGCGGACGACAATTTCGCCTCGATCGCGGCCGCGGTCGAGGAAGGCCGCACCGTTTACGACAACCTGCGCAAGGCAATCGTCTACATCCTGCCGACCAACGGGGGCGAGGCCGGCATCGTCCTGATCGCGATCCTTCTTGGCATCGCGCTGCCGATCACGCCGGTGCAGATCCTGTGGGTCAACATGGTGACCGCGGTGACGTTGTCGCTGTCACTCGCCTTCGAGCCGGCCGAGGCGGAGGTGATGCGCCGGCCGCCGCGCGATCCCCGCGAGCCGCTGGTCTCCGGGTTCCTGCTCTGGCGCATCGTGCTGGTGTCGGTCGTCATGGTGGCAGGTTCGCTCGGCCTGTATCTCTGGGAAACCGCGCGCGGGCTGCCGCTCGAGGCCGCCCGTGCCGTTGCGGTCAACACGATCGTGATGGGCGAGATCGTGTACCTGTTCAACTGCCGCCATCTCGCCGAGTCGGCGCTGACCCGCGAGGGATTCCTGGGCAACCGCTCTGCGCTCGCCGCGATCGGGCTGCTCGTCCTGATGCAGCTGGGATTCACGTACGGCGGCTGACGCGCCGGGGTGAATTCGCCCCGGTCTCGGCGAACGAACGGCCGCTGCGCACCGACAATGCACGCGTGTCCGCCCACATTGTCACGATGCTGCGGCCCGCGACGATCGGCGCATCTGCCGGGACTCGGGCGGGTTCGCGCCTGCGCCCGCAGGGCGAGCCCAGGAGCTAGAATGAAGGCACCACGACTGCGTAGCGCCGCGCGCGGCCGGTGTACGTGGCGCGGTTCACGTTCATGATGCGGCTATCGCTTCGCTTCATCGTTCCGCTCGCGGTCGCGCTCGGCGCGATCGCCTACTCGGTGGCGCCCCTGGTCGACGACCTCACGCTGAAATGGTTCATGCGCGATCTCGACATCCGCTCCAAGCTCGTCGCGTCGGCAGCGCAGGAGTCACTGGTCGAGCTGCTCACCGACAAGGCGCGTGACAAGGTGCGGCTGCAGCGCGTGCAGGCATTCTTCAACCGCCTGCTGCAGGACGAGCGGCTGTTCGCTCTCGGTTTCTGCGACACAAAGGGGGTTCTGGTATACAAGACCGGCGCGCTGCCGCCCGAAGTGCCGTGCCGCGCCCCGGGTACCACCGATGACGGCACTGGCGCGGTGCTCAAGCTGTCTGGCGGCCCCCTGTACGTCGCCGCGAGCCCGATCGAGCTCGACGGCCAGCGTCTCGGCGAGATGCTGATCGTCCACGACATGAGCTTCGTCGAGCGGCGCAGTGCCGACACCAAGAAGTACATCGTGTACCTGTTCGCGGCGCTCGGCGCGGTAGTCGCGCTGATCACGGTGGTGATCGCCGAGCTGTCGTTCCGCGGCTGGATGGCGGGGATCAAGGCGCTGATCCGCGGGCAGTCGCTCGCGCTCTCGCCGCAACCACGGGCGCGCGAGCTGCGCCCGATCGCGCGCGACCTCGAGATGCTGGTGCAGGAACTGGACGCCGAGCGGCGCATGCGCGACGAGGCGCAGATCAGCTGGACGCCCGAGGCGCTGCGCAGCATCCTGCGCGAGGACCTGAAGGGCGACGAGATCCTGATCGTCTCCAACCGCGAGCCCTACATCCATGTACGGCGCGACGGGCGCGTCGAGGTGCAGCGGCCCGCGAGCGGACTGGTGACCGCGCTCGAGCCGGTGATGCGGGCCTGCTCGGGCACCTGGATCGCGCACGGCTCGGGCAACGCCGACCGCGACACGGTCGACGACAAGGATCACATCATGGTGCCGCCGGAAAAGCCGGCGTATCGCATCCGGCGGGTCTGGCTGTCCAAGGACGAGGAGGCCGGCTACTACTACGGCTTCGCCAACGAAGGGCTGTGGCCGCTGTGCCACATCGCGCACACCCGGCCGGTGTTTCGCGCCCCGGACTGGGAGCATTACCGCGAGGTGAACCGGCGCTTCGCGCGCGCCGTGGAAAGCGAGTCGCGCACCGCCGATCCGATCGTGCTGGTGCAGGACTACCATTTCGCGCTCGCGCCTCGCATGATCCGCGAGCGGCTGCCCCGCGCCACGATAATCGCCTTCTGGCACATCCCGTGGCCCAATCCCGAGGCGTTCGGCGTCTGTCCGTGGGCCGAGGAAATTCTCGAAGGGCTGCTCGGCTCGTCGATCCTCGGGTTCCACACGCAGTTCCACTGCAACAATTTCTTCGACACGGTCGACCGTCACCTCGAGGCACGCGTCGACCGCGAGACGTTCACGATCTCCTACGGCGGCGAGCCGACCGAGGTGCACCGCTACCCGATCTCGATCGAGTGGCCGCCGGCACCGCTCGTCACGCAGCCGCCTGTCGCCGAATGCCGCGAGCAGCTCAGGCGCGAGCTGGGCCTCGGCGCGGAGGTGCGCGTCGGCGTCGGCGTCGATCGGCTCGACTACACCAAGGGCATTCTCGAGCGCTTCGCGGCGATCGAGCGGCTGCTCGAGATCGAGCCGCATTGGATCGGGCGCTTCGCCTTCGTGCAGATCGCCGCGCCCTCGCGCTCGAGCATCGAGGAATACCAGGCGCTCGACGCGCGCGTGCGCGCGGCGGCGCAGCGCATCAACGCGCGCTTCGGCACACCCGCCTGCCAGCCGATCGTGCTCCGGATCGAGCACCACGACGCCGCGCAGGTGTATGCGCACTACCGCGCCGCGGACCTCTGTTTCGTCTCCAGCCTGCACGACGGCATGAACCTGGTCGCCAAGGAGTACGTCGCGGCGCGCGACGACGAGCGCGGCGCGCTGATCCTGTCACGGTTCACCGGCGCCGCGCGCGAACTGCCCGAAGCGCTGATCGTGAATCCCTACGACACCGAGGAGTGCGCGGCGGCGCTCGCGCAGGCGCTCGCCTTGCCGCCCGACGAACAGCGCAGCCGCATGCGCCGGATGCGCACGCTGGTACAGGAGTTCAACGTCTACCGCTGGGCGGGCCGGATGCTGCTCGATGCGGCGCGCGTACGGCAGCGCCGGCGCGTCGGTTCGGGCACACGGCGCCGGGCGCAAGTGGTCGACCTGCGCGTGCCCAGGTAACGCCCGTGCCGCCGTTCGCAGCCGACTGGGCGTTCTTCCTCGACGTCGACGGAACGCTGCTCGAACACGAGGAGCATCCGCAGGCGGTGCGCGTGGGCGCGGACGTGCGTCGGCTGCTCGACGGCCTGCGGCGTACCGCGGCCGGCGCGGTGGCGCTGATCAGCGGGCGCTCCGTGGAAGATCTCGACCGGTTGTTCGCGCCGCTTGTGCTGCCCCTCGCCGGACAGCACGGGAACGAACGGCGCTCGGCGAACGGCGCGCTCCACCGCCACACGCTGCCGCTCGACCGGCTCGCCGGCGCCGCCGCGCAACTGGTGCGCCTCACCTCTGCCCACGCCGCGCTGGTGCTGGAGAACAAGGGACTGACGCTCGCGCTGCATTACCGGCGCGCGCCGGAGCTGCGCGCCCGCGTCGGGCGGGAGATGCGCCGCCTCGCGGCGGCCTGCGGCGACGAGTTCGAACTGCAGCCGGGCAAGTTCCTCTACGAGATCAAGCCGAGCGGCAAGAACAAGGGCAGCGCGATCGAGGAGTTCCTGCGCGAGGCGCCCTTCGCGGGGCGCACGCCGGTGTTTCTCGGGGACGATCTCACCGACGAGCGCGGATTCGCCGTCGTCAACCGCGCCGGCGGCCACACGATCAAGGTCGGGACCGGCCGCACCTGCGCGCGCTGGCGACTGCGCGACGCGATCGCCGTGCGGCGCTGGCTCGGCGGGTACGTCACATGCCCCTCCGCGTCGCCTGCATCAAGTTGCCGTCGATGAATACGCTCGAACTGGGGGCGATCGGCAATTCGAGCGTCGGCGCACTGGTCGACGCGGGGGGCGAGATCGTCTGGTCCTGCCTGCCGCGTTTCGACAGCGACGCCGTGTTTTGCTCCCTGCTCCGCGCGGGCCGCGGCCCGGAGGATTTCGGCTACTTCGCGCTCGAGCTGATCGGCCTCGTGCGCAGCGAGCAGGAGTACGTGGCGAATACGCCGGTCCTCGTGACGCGGCTCTGGGACGATGCCGGGGCGGCCGTGGAAATCACCGACCTGGCGCCGCGCTTCCTGCAGTTCGGCCGCCTGTTCTGCCCCAGCCAGCTCGTGCGCATCATCCGCCCGCTCGCTGGCAGCCCGAAGCTGCGCCTGCGCCTGCGGCCCGCAAGCGATTACGGCGCCAGGCGCCCGGAGCGCACCTGGGGATCCAACCACGTCCGGTTCGTGTGCGGCGACCACGTGTTGCGGGTCACCGCCGACTGCTCGATCACGGCGCTGCTCGAGGAAACGCCCTTCGTGCTGCGCGCGCCGATCGCGCTGCTCGCGGGTCCCGACGAGACGCTGCAGGGCTCGGTCGGGGAAGTCGCGCAGCGGTTCCTCGAACGCACCGTGAACTATTGGCAGGACTGGGTGCGCGATCTCGCGATTCCGTTCGAGTGGCAGGCCGAGATCATCCGCGCCGCGATCACGCTCAAGCTCGCGGCGTACGACGACACCGGCGCGGTGATCGCGGCGTTCACCACCTCGATACCGGAGGCGGCGGCAAGCGCCCGCAACTGGGACTACCGCTACTGCTGGCTGCGCGACGCGTACTTTACGGTCAACGCGCTCAACCGGCTGAACGCCACGCGCACCATGGAACGCTACCTCGGCTACATCATCAACGTGGCGGCGCACGCCGACGGGCGCCTGCAGCCCGTTTACGGGATCAGCGGCGCGGCGGAGATCGAAGAGCGTGAAATCGCTTCGCTGCCCGGCTACCGCGGCATGGGCCCCGTGCGCGTCGGCAACCAGGCCTGGCGGCAGGTGCAGAACGACGTCTACGGCTCGGCGATCCTGGCGGCGACGCACGCGTTCTTCGACCGGCGACTCCACGCGCTGGGAAACGAAGGCCTGTTCCGCCAGCTCGAAGCGCTCGGCGAGCGCGCGCTCGCCGTGCATGCGCAGCCCGATGCCGGACTCTGGGAGCTGCGCGGCGCGGCGCACGTGCACACCTTCTCCAGCGTCATGTGCTGGGTCGCCTGCGACCGGTTGGCCAAGATCGCGGCCCGGCTCGGGCTGGGCGAACGCGCCAGGCATTGGCGCATGCACGCCGACGGCATCCACGCCGTGATCGGCGCGCGCGCCTGGCACGCGCGCCGCGGCAGCTTCGTCGCGACCTTCGAGGGCGAAGCGCTCGACGCGAGCCTGCTGCTGCTGGCCGAACTCGGTTTCGTGCGCGCCGACGATCCGCGGTTCGCAGGCACCGTGGCCGCGGTCGAGCGCGACCTCAGGCGCGGAGATCTCGTGTTCCGGTACGCGCAACCGGACGATTTCGGCACGCCGGCCAACGCCTTCGTCGTGTGCACGTTCTGGTACATCGACGCGCTCGCGGCGCTGGGGCGGCGCGACGAGGCGCGCGCGCTGTTCGAGGCCATGCTCAAGCGGCGCAACCGCCTCGGTCTGTTCTCGGAGCATGTCGATCCCGAGAGCGGCGAGCTGTGGGGCAACTTTCCGCAGACCTACAGCATGGTCGGCATGATCAACTGCGCCACCCGGCTCAGCATCCCGTGGGATCAGGCGTTCTGAGGCGAAGGCCAATCCGATTTCTTGAGGGACCGCACGGTTCATGGCGTCCGGGGCTTGCGCACCCGCTTTTCTCTGCTATCCTCGTCACGTCAACCGAATACGGAGGGTCACCATGACAAAATTCGCCACCCGCTGCATCGCAGCGCTTGCCCTCATTTCGCTTGCCTCCCTGGCGGCTGCACAACCCAAACCCAATCCCGCCTGGCCGAAGACGCTCACGCTCGGCACTGCATCGGTGGGAGGCACGTACTTCGTCTACGGGCAGGTCTGGGCGAGCCTGGTGAACGAAAAGCTCGGCACTTCCATCAGCACGCAACAGACGCAGGGTCCGAACCAGAACATCATCCTGACCGACAGCCGGCAGGTCGATCTCGGGATGACCACCATGGGGGTCGCGCTTCAGGCATGGACCGGGGCCGGCGATTGGACCAAGGGTACGAAATACCAGAACATCCGCGCCACGTTCCCGATGTACGACACGCCGTTCCATTTCATCGCGCTCGACAAGTCGGGCATCAAAACGGTCAAGGATCTGACCAAGCGCAAGTCGGGCATCGGTCCGCGCGCCGGTACCTGCGGCACGTACTTTCCGATGTTCTTCAAGATCCTCGGAGTCGACACGACGATTCGCAACGGCCAGGCTTCCGACATGGCCGCCAACCTCCAGGACGGCCTGATCGACGCGTTTCCGTTCTGCGCCGGCATTCCGATCGCCGCGTTCTCGGAACTCGAGACGACCAACAAGGTGCGCTTCTTCACCTTCACCGACGACGAGATCAAGAGACTCAAGACCGCGCTGCCCGAACTTTCCGACTCGACGATCCCGAAGGGCACCTACAAGCAGCAAACCGAGGATCACCGGACGGTCGGCGTGTTCAATTTCGGCATCGCGCACAAGAACCTGCCCGACGACCTGGTCTACGCCATCGTCAAGGCGGTGCTGGAAAACAATGCCCAGATGGTCAAGGGCCACGCCGCGGCGAAGGAGACGCTGGTCGAGAATTGGAACCGCAATACCTTCCTGCCGTTCCACCCGGGCGCGGTGCGCTACTACAAGGAAAAGGGCATCGCCGTCCCCGCCAACCTGATCGGCAAGTAGGGTTCCGCATTCCGCACCGGACCGCGCTGCGCCCACCGCAGCGCGGTTTTTTTTGATGACTCAACCCTCCACTGACGAAGTCCTCGCGCCGCCCATGGCCGAGGAGGAGTTCGGCGGCAACAAGCGGCAACTGAGGCGGTGGGAAACGGTGCTTCTCGCGATGCTGTGCATCGGATTCACCGTGTTCCACCTCTTCGTTCTCAACATCTACTCGCTCGAGCCGCTGATGTTCCGCGCCATTCACGTCGGCTGGGGCGGGGCGATCGGCTTCCTCATCTACTCGGCACTGCCGCGCGGCCGGGGCGCGGGCGTGCCGTGGTACGACTGGCTGCTCGCCGCCGCTTCGATCGCCTGCGCCGGCTACGTCACCATCGAGATCGACGGGCTGCTGTTCCGGGCGGGCGCGCAGTGGACGACCTGGGACGTGGTGGTCGGCTTCGTCGGCACGCTGCTGGTGCTCGAGTTCGGCCGCCGCACCTCGGGCCTCGCGCTGGTGGTGATCGCGCTCGTGTTCCTGCTCTACACCTTTGTCGGGCCCTGGATGCCCGGCGTGCTGGAGCATCGCGGCTATGCCTTCGGGCACATCTTCACCTACATGTACAGCGAGTACGGGATGTTCGGCGTGACGACCCAGGTGTCGTCGTCGTACATCATCCTGTTCGTGACCTTCGCCGCGTTCCTGCAGGTGTCCAAGGTCGGCGACTACATCAACGACCTGTGCAACGCCCTTTTCGGCTGGGCGCGCGGTGGGCCCGCCAAGGCGGCCGTGGCCTCGGGCATCCTGTTCGGCTCGATCTCGGGGTCTTCCGTCGCCAACGTGGTCGCCTCGGGAATGGTGACGATCCCGATGATGCGCAAGGTCGGCTACGACCGGTCCACTGCGGCGGCGATCGAGGCCACGTCCTCGACCGGCGGACAGATGACGCCGCCCGTGCTCGGCGCGGGCGCGTTCCTGATGGCGGAGATCACCGGAATTCCTTACACGACGATCGCGCTGGCGGCGGTCATTCCGGCGATCCTGTTCTACGTCGCGTGCTGGATGCACGTCGATTACCACGCCATCCGGCTCGGCCTCAGGGGTCTGCGGCGCGAGGAATTACCCTCGCTCAACCGCATGCTCACCATGCTGTACCTGTTCTCGCCGATCGTCGTGCTGGTCTGGGCGTTCATGGTCGGCTATTCGCCGTTCCGCGCCGGCGGGCTGGGGATCATCACCGCGCTCGTCGCAGGGTCGCTCGCGATGGTATTCCGGGACCTCGAAGCCGGCGACGTCGCACCGCCGGTCGCCCGCAGCGCGGCAGGGGTCGCGATCGCGCTTCTCGCGCGGGTTGCTGCGCTGCTCGCGGCGGGCGGCTTGCTTGCCTTCGCGGTGGTGCAGGGACATGAAATCGCCAACCGGGCGCTCGGCGAGTGGGGCGCCCACGCGGTCGCCGTCGTGCTGATTGCGATTCCCGCGGCCGTGTTCGGCTGGCGGCGCACCGTCGAGGCGCTGAATCTCGCTGCGCGCGACACGGTGCAGCTCGTCGCGGTGTGCGCCTGCGCCGGCATCATCGTCGGCGTGGTTGCGCTCACCGGAATCGGCGGCCGCTTTTCCGAGCTGATCCTGGGCGTTGCGGGTGCCAACGTGCTGCTCGCCATGGTGTTTGCCGCGCTGGTCGCTCTCATTCTCGGCATGGGAATGCCCACGACGGCCGCCTATGCGATCGCGGCCGCGGTGCTCGCTCCCGGGCTCGCCAAGATCGGGGTGCCGACGCTGGTCGCGCACATGTTCGTGTTCTATTTCGCGGTGATCTCGGCGATCACTCCTCCGGTGGCGCTCGCCTCGTTCGCTGCTGCGGGGCTGGCGCAGTCCGATCCGTGGAAGACTTCGTGGATCGCGGTCGAGATGGGCCTCGCGACCTACATCGTGCCGTTCATGTTCTTCTACAGCCCGGTGCTGCTATGGCAGGGCGCCTGGCTCGACATCGTGCACGCGACGGCGACCGCCTGCATCGGCGTGTGGTTTCTTGCGGCTTCCACTGAAGGGCTTCTGGGCGGCCGGCGCCTGTCGGTGGCGCTGCGCGTTGCCCTGTTTGTCGCCGCGCTGGCGCTGATGCATCCGGGCACGGTGACGGATCTGGTCGGCTTCGCGATCGGAGTCCCGATCTACCTCTGGCAACGGCTGCGCAGATCGCCCGCCGCCTGAGCGCATGAACCGGACCCTGCGCTACGGCGACTTCCTCGGCGTCGTGCGCCTTCGGCAGCATGCCATCCGCTTCAACGACCTCGTGCGCGTCGAGCACGCGGCGCGGCGTCCGCGCCTGCGCACGCGCGATGTCTACCGGCTGATCGTCCCGTACGTCGCCCCGCGCGCGCTCGACCAGTTGCGGGCGGTTCTGCCGATCGCGCTGTTTCTGGCGCTCTTCCAGTTACTCGTGCTGCGCACCGGGGTGCAGGGGCCGGCGGCCATTGCCCTCGGCATTGCGGCAGTGATGGCCGGGCTCATGTGCTTCATGGAAGGGGTGCGGCTGGGTCTGATGCCGTTTGCCGAAAACATCGGCTACCTGCTTCCGCAGCGCGCGCGGCATGCGGCGGTGCTCGCCGTCGCATTCGCGCTCGGCCTGCTTGCCACCTTTGCCGAACCGGCGATCGGCGCCCTCAAGGCCGCCGGCCGCCTCACCGACGCGGCGCGCGCGCCGCTGCTGGCCGCGATGCTCGATGCGCACTCCGGGGCGCTGGTGTGGGCGGTGGGGCTCGGCGTGGGGGCAGCGGTGGTGATCGGCATCATGCGCGTCGTGTACAACCTGCGACTGAAGACCCTGATCGTTCTCACCCTGGTGCCCTGCCTCGGGCTGACGGTCTGGTTCGCGGCCGATCCGCAGCTCGCGCCGCTCATCGGCCTTGCGTGGGACTGCGGGGCGATCACCACCGGACCGGTCACCGTGCCGCTCGTGCTTGCGCTCGGCATCGGGGTCGCGAACGCCGCCGGCGAGGAGGACAACCCGCTCAGCGGTTTCGGGATCGTGACGCTGGCGTCGCTCTTTCCGGCCATCGGCGTGATGCTGCTCGCACTCGGGGTGAACGACAGCACGGCGGGCGCGATCGCAGCCGTCGAACCGGAAGCACCGGCATGGCACGAGCAAACACCCTATGCCGAAGGGATCGGCGCGCTGCGCGCGATCCTGCCCCTCACCGTTTTTCTCTGGCTGGTGCAGCGCCTGCTCTTGCGCGAGAAGCTCAAGGAGGGCGCAATCGTTGCCTATGGCATCGGCGTCGCCGTGCTGGGGATGCTGCTGTTCAACCTGGGACTGTCGTGGGGCCTGGCGCCGCTCGGCGCTCAGGCGGGAAGTCTCGTTCCCGCGGCCTTCAGCGCGCATCCCGAGGCGGCCGGCTCGCCGCTTTACGGGTACGGTCCCGGCATCGCCGTGGCGCTCGTCTTCGCGGCGCTGCTCGGGCTCGGCGCCACGGTCGCCGAACCGGCGCTCCTCGCGATGGGGATCACGGTGGAAACGCTGACTGACGGCGCGTTCCGCCGCAACGCCCTCATCTACACGGTGGCGATCGGAGTGGCGCTCGGCACCGCGCTCGGCGTGGCGAAGATTGCATTCGACCTGTCGCTTGCCTCGCTCCTTCTTCCCGCCTACGGCCTGGCGTTTCTTCTGACGGTAGTCTCGCGCGAAGAGTACGTGAACCTGGCGTGGGACAGCGCCGGCGTCACGACCGGCCCGGTCACCGTGCCGCTCGTGCTGGCGCTCGGCCTCGGTCTGGGCAAGTCGGTTCAGGCGGTGGACGGCTTCGGCGTGCTTGCCATGGCCTCGGTCGGCCCGATCGTCACGGTGCTTGCGATGGGTCTGTGGATTCGCCTGCGCGAAGCCCAGGAGCGGCGCCGCGCCGCCGCGCTGGAGCCGGCGTGAAATCCGGCCTGGTGGTGTTGACCGACGCGGTGCTGATCACCTGCATCGTGCAGCGGGGCATGGCCGATGCGGTGGTGGACGCCGCGCTCAGGGTCGGCGCTCAAGGGGCGACCGTGTTCTACGCCCGCGGTACCGGCGTGCGGCAGCGCCTGCTCGGCGTGCTCGGGGTCACCGTCAATGCCGAAAAGGAGGTCATCTACATCGTCGCCCCGACGGAGCAGGCGGACCTCATCTTCGAGCGCGCCTTCGTCGCGGCCAAGCTCGATACGCCCGCCATGGGCATGATCTACATGTCGCCGCTGGAAAAGATGGCGACCTACGTCCCGCCCGCCGTGGTGGAGCGCTTCCTTGGCGGCTGAGCGCTACAAGATCATCACCTGCTTCCTGCCGCAGGGACGGGCGGCCGAGGTGCTCGAGCGCGTACGCAAGCAGTTCGGCATCGCGAGCACGCTCTACCACCACGCGCGCGGGGTGGGGTTCGGCACGCGCCGCGGCTGGCGCACCTTTCATGCCAGCGAACGCGAAGTGATCACCGTGCTTGCGCGCGAGGCCGAAGCCGACGAGCTGTTCAAGTTCCTTTATTTCGACGCCGGGCTCGACGAGCCGAACGCCGGACTGGTCTTCATGGAGCGGGCGCTGCGGGCGAGCCCGCTCGAGATGCCCGAAATCACCGAGCCGGAGGAATGAGCCCGGCGCGCACGCGGGCGATGCTTCGATCGTTCAGCGCGCCAGCACTTTCACCATCTCGAAATATTCGAGGCTCGGCTCGCGCTGCCGGTCGATGATGTCGCGCACCGGCACGGTCTCGATCGTCCGGCCGCTCAGGCCGACGAGCGCGTCGCTTTCGCCCGCGAGCAGCGCATCGACCGCTTTCCTGCCGAGCCGGGCCGCGAGCATGCGGTCGAACGCGGTCGGCGATCCGCCGCGCTGGATGTGGCCCAGGCGGCTCGCGCGCGCGTGAAACCCGACATCGGTCTCTTCGATCGCCTTCAGGAGTTCGCCGATGCGGGTGCCCGCGCCCTCGGCGACGATGATGATGGCGTTCGACTTGCCGCGCCGGTGCGCGTCCCGGATCGCGTCCAGCACTTCGGACACGCTGCTTTCGATTTCCGGCACGAGCACCATTTCCGCGCCGCACACCACGCCGGCGACCACCGCCAGGTAGCCGCACCCGCGGCCCATGGTTTCCACCAGGAAGCATCGCGTGTGCGACGAGGCGGTATCGCGCAGCTTGTCGACCGCATCGACGATCGTGTTGAGCGCCGTGTCGACGCCGATCGAGACGTCGGTGCCCACCATGTCGTTGTCGATGCTCGCCGGCACGACCATCACGCGCATGCCGAGCCCGGCAAGCGCATGCGCCCCCCGCATCGAACCTTCGCCGCCGATCACCACCAGCGCGTCAATGCCCGCCGTCTGCGCCTGGTGACGTGCGGCCTGCCGATGCTCGGGCTTGAAGAAGCGCTCGCTGCGGCGCGTCTGCAGGATCGTCCCGCCGTGCGGCAGGATGCCGCCGACGTCGCGCGCGCCGAGGGCGCGAAACGTGCCGTCGATCAGGCCGTCGAATCCGTTCGATATCCCGATCACGCGCCTGCCTCGATGCAGCGCAGTGCGCACGATGGCGCGAATGGCGGCGTTCATCCCCGGGGCATCGCCCCCCGAGGTCAATACGCCGATCGTCGAAACGGTGGTTTCGTTCAATTCAGCCGACGAGCACGATGTGGACGCGGTACGGCCCGTGCGCACCGAGCACGATGGTTTGCTCGATATCGGCGGTGCGGGAGGGGCCCGAGATGAAGTTTACCGCGCGCGGCAGCTGTCCGAGTTCGGCGCGCGCGAGATCCCAGGCGTCCTCCATGCAGGGCACCACGCGCGAGGCAGGCACGAGCGCGATATGCGTTTCGGGAAGGAGACTCACACTCGCGGGCGTGTCCGGCCCGGAACACAGCATCAGCGTGCCGGTTTCGGCAATCGCGCAAAACGCGCCGGTGACGCCGAGGAGGTCTTCGGCACGCGCCGCGCGCGGCTCGAGTGCAAGCCCGGCCTTGTCCCAACCGAGCGACGCAAGCCGCGGCCACAGGCAGCCGGACTTCGGCAGCTTGTGCGCGTCGAGGTAGCGCGCCGCGGCGGCGGGCGCCTCTGCCAGCGTCGCGACCCGGTCGGTGGTGCTGGCGTTCGCCTCGGCGTGCGCCGTGAAGTGCGCCATGAGATCGCCCGCCAACGGGCGCACCGGCCCGCGCGGATGCGCACGCAGATAGATTTCGACCTCGGCACGCTCGGTGGCCGAAACGGGCCCGCCGCGCCCCTGGCCGCGCCGAATGCGTTCGAGAATGCGTTCGCGCGCGGCCATGCAATCAGGCCTTGAGTGCCACGAAGACCTCGTCGAGCGTCTTCTTGGCATCGCCGAACAGCATGCGGTTGTTGTCCTTGTAGAAGAGCGGATTGTCGACGCCCGCGTAGCCCGAGGCCATGCTGCGCTTCATCACGATCGAGGTCCGCGCTTTCCAGACTTCGAGCACCGGCATGCCCGCGATCGGGCTGGTGGGGTCGTCCTGCGCGGCCGGATTGACGATGTCGTTGGCCCCGATCACCATGGCCACATCGGTATCCGGGAAGTCGCCATTCAGCTCGTCCATTTCGAGCACGATGTCGTAGGGCACCCTCGCCTCGGCGAGCAGCACGTTCATGTGGCCCGGCATGCGGCCGGCGACCGGGTGGATCCCGAAGCGCACGTTGACGCCCTGCTCGCGCAGGTGCCGGGTGATCTCGTACACCGTGTGCTGGGCCTGCGCCACCGCCATGCCGTAGCCCGGCACGATGATGACGTTTTTCGCCTCGCGCAACAGTTCGGCGGCCTCGGTCGCGCTGACCGGAACCACTTCGCCGGCCGGCTTTCCGCTGCCCGCGGCGGCGGCGCTGCCCTCGGTGCCGAAACCGCCCGCGATCACGGCGACGAAACGCCGGTTCATCGCCCGGCACATGATGTAGGAAAGAATCGCGCCGCTCGAGCCGACCAGGGCCCCGGTCACGATCAGCAGGTCATTTGACAGCATGAATCCGGTGGCTGCCGCCGCCCAGCCCGAGTAGCTGTTCAGCATCGATACCACCACCGGCATGTCGGCGCCGCCGATCGCCATCACCATGTGGACGCCGAACAGCAGCGCGATCACGGTCATCACGACGAGCGGCGTCATGCCCTCGGCGACCGAGTGCGAATCGATGAAGCGTGCGCCGAACCAGATCACCACCAGCAGGCCGGCGAGGTTGATCCAGTGCCGCGCGGGCAGCAGCATCGGCTTGCCGCTGATCTTGGCCGAGAGCTTGCCGAAGGCGATCAGCGAGCCCGAGAAGGTGACGGCGCCGATCAGCACGCCGATGTAGATCTCCAGCTCGTGAATCGTCTTCTCGGTGCCCTGGAATGTGCCCGCGGCCGCCGGGTCGATGTAGTTGGCGAAGCCGACCAGCACGGCGGCGATACCGACCAGGCTGTGCATCAGCGCGACCAGCTCCGGCATCTGCGTCATCTTGACGATGCGCGCCGCGTAGAGGCCGATCGTGCCGCCGACCACCATCGCGCCGACGATCCACGGCATGCCGGCCATGGTGACGTTCGGCCCGAACACGGTCGCCAGCACCGCGATCGTCATGCCGATGATGCCGTACAGGTTGCCGCGCCTCGAGCTTTCCGGGTGCGACAGGCCGCCGAGGCTGAGGATGAAAAGGATGGTCGCTCCGATGTAGGAGACGGCGGCAAGCGTTGCGGACATGGTCGTCTCCCCCTTACTTGCGGAACATTTCCAGCATGCGCCGGGTCACGGCGAAGCCGCCGAACATGTTGATCGCGACGAGCGCGATGCTCAACACCGCCAGGCCGAGGATCCAGGCTTCGGGCCTGCCGGCCGCCTCGGCGATCGGCGGCGCGACCTGCACCAGTGCGCCGATGGCGATGATGCTGCTGATCGCATTGGTGACGCTCATGAGCGGCGTGTGCAGCGCGGGCGTCACGTTCCAGATCACCATGTAGCCGACGAAGCAGGCCAGCACGAACACCGTGAAGTGGGCGAGGAATGCCGCCGGCGCGTAGGCGCCGATGAACCAGAACACGAGCGCGCCCACCCCGAACACAATCGCAGCCCTCGCCGCCGAAGCGGGCGCACCGCCACCGCCATGGCCATGCCCCTTGGCGGCCACTGCAGCGGCCTTGGCGGGCGCGGTGCCCGCTGCGGTCGGCGGCGCAGCCGAGAGCCTGGGCGCCGGCGGCGGCCAGGTGATCGCGCCGTCCTTGACGACCGTCGTGCCGCGGATCACCTCATCATCCATGTTGACGTCGATCGCCCCGTCCTTCGCCTTGCACAGTTCCTCGGCCAGGCGCAGGAGGTTCGTTGCGTACAGCGTGCTCGACTGCCTGGAGAGGCGGCTCGGCAGATCGGTGTAACCGATGATGGTGACGCCGTGCTTCGCGACGACCTCGTCCGGCACCGTCAGTTCGCAATTGCCGCCCTGCTCGGCCGCCAGATCGACGATGACGCTGCCGGGCTTCATCGTGCGGACCATTTCGGCCGTGATGAGCTTCGGCGCCGGCTTGCCGGGAATCAGCGCCGTGGTGATGACGATGTCGACTTCCTTCGCCTGCCGGGCGAAGGTCTCGTGCTGCGCCTTCTGGAATGCCTCGCTCATCACCTTGGCGTACCCGCCGACACCGGAGCCTTCTTCCTCGTAATCCACGGCGACGAACTCGCCCCCCATCGATTTCACCTGGTCGGCGACTTCGGCGCGCGTGTCGTTGGCGCGCACGATCGCGCCCAGGCCCGCGGCCGCCCCGATCGCGGCGAGGCCGGCGACGCCCGCCCCGATCACGAACACCTTTGCCGGCGGCACCTTGCCGGCGGCGGTGACCTGTCCGGTGAAGAAGCGCCCGAAGTGGTGCGCGGCCTCGATCACGGCGCGGTACCCGGCGATGTTGGCCATCGAGGACAGCGCATCGAGCTTCTGCGCGCGCGAGATGCGCGGCACGCTGTCCATCGCGAGCACGGTGGCCTTTCGGGCTGCGAGCTGTTGCATCAGCTCGGGGTTTTGCGCCGGCCAGATGAAGCACACCAGCGTCCCGCCCTCGCGCATCAGGCCGAGTTCCCCGGCGCTCGGTGCGCGCACCTTGAAGATGATGTCGGCAGAAGACCAAAGGCCCGCCGCTTCGCCGATGATGTCGGCACCGGCGGCGCGATACGCGTCGTCGCTGAAATTGGCCGCGTCGCCCGCGCCGGACTGCACCGCCACGCGGAAACCGAGCTTGACGAGCTTCTCGACGACTTCGGGCACGGTGGCGACGCGCCTTTCGCCCGCCATCGTTTCTCTTGGCACCCCTATCAACTGAGGCATGAATCCCACCTATGGGTCTACTGATTCTGGCGGCCTCGCGCGCGACTGCGCCGCAGGCCCGTGGAGTGGTGCACGTGCAGGATCAAATTCCCTGTTGCATTCTCGGATTTCGACGGGAGCCGGAGCCCCGAGCTTGCGCAGTCTACTGTAGGAAACCCCACCGCATTTGATCTCAATCATACCTCCGCCAATGCAGCGCCCGGCCGTCTCGGCGACCCGCTAGGGATTTGCGCGCGCCCGCGCCATCCAGGCGAACCTGCGCTCGCCCAGCTCGAATCCGCCCTGCACGAGAAGCGCGAGCGCAGCGGCCGGCACTGCGCCCGCCAGCAGCGTCACCGTATCGTTGAGCGCCAGACCGGACGCGATTCGTTCGCCGTAGCCGCCGGCGCCGATGAAGGCGGCAATTGTCGCCGTGCCGACATTGATCACGGCGGAGGTCTTGACGCCGGCGAGGATCGCGGGCAGGGCGAGCGGGATTTCGATCAGCCACAGCCGTTCGCGCGCTCGCAGCCCCAGCGCAAGCGCCGCCTGGCGCATGCCGCGGCCGATCGCCTCGAGCCCCGCGTGGGTGTTGCGCACGATGGGCAGGAGCGCATACAGAAAGAGCGCGATCAGCGCCGGAAGCGTGCCGATCGTGCCCACGAGCGCGATCAGGAACGCAAAGAGCGCCAGCGACGGAATCGTCTGGATGACGCCGACCGCGCCGAGGATCGGCTGCGCGGCGCGCGGCAGCTTCGCCGCGGCAATGCCGAGCGGGATGCCGAGCGCGACGCTCGCGGCAAGCGAAGCGAAGACGAGGACCACATGCTCGTGCGTCAGGCGCCAGAAATCCGGCGCAAACAGGGCGTCGAGGAACCGCCGTTCCGCAATGCTCCGCGCGGCACCCGGATGCAGGAGCGCCGCCGCCTCGGCGAAGCTCGCCCCCTCGAGCTCGGCGGCGGCGTTCATGCGGATCATGCGGCGCTCGCTGATCTGCCCGGCGAGCGCTTGCAGCCTCTGCCAGGCCGCGGGAAAGCGCTGCGGCACGTCGAGCCGGTGGAGCAGCACGGCGTCGTAGCGCGGGAAGTAGTTGCGCTCGTCGGCGAGCGCACGCAGCCGGTAGCGCTCGATCTTGGCATCGGTCGTGTAGATGTCCATGACGTCGATCGTGCCCGCGGCGAGCGCCTCATAGGCAAGGCCGTGATCGAGCCCGCCGGGCGTCGCAAACGGCAGTCCGTATGCCGCCCTGAGTCCGGGCCAGCCGTCCCCGCGGCCGAGGAATTCCTGCGACAGACCGAGCTTCAGGCCGGGATGGCGCGCCAGATCCGAGAGCGTGCGGATGCCGAGCGCCTCGGCGCGCTCCTCGCGCATGGCAAGCGCATAGCCGTTGTTGAAGCCGAGCGGCACCGCGACGCCGAAGCCGAGCGGCGCAAGCGCCCGGTTGAGGTCCGCGATCCCCGGATTGCCTTCGAGGCGCAGGATTTCCTTCGCGATCGTGCCGGTGTATTCGGGATAGAGGTCGATCGAGCCCGACTTGAGCGCGGCGAACACGATCCCGGTGTTGCCCAGGCCCGGCCGATGGACCGCGTCACCCGCGGCGCGGGCCAGGATCTCGCCCAGGATGTAGGACTCGGTGAAGCGCTTGGAGCCGACGCGCAGCGTCTCGCCGTGCGCGGCGAAGGCGAAGAGCAGCAGGAGCGCGGCCAGGCGCCTCATGCGGCGCGTTCGAATTTCCTCGCCCCGGGATCGAGGAACTGCAGCGCCGCGAGGTTCGCGTACAGGCCGCCCTGGCGCATCAACTCCGCGTGCGTGCCTTCGGCGACGAGGGCGCCATGGTCCAGCACGATGATGCGGTCGGCGTGCTGCACGGTCGCCAGGCGGTGCGCGATCACCAGCGTGGTGCGGCCGCGCGCGAGCGCCTCCAGCGCGCGCTGCACCATGCGCTCGCTCGCCGCGTCGAGCGAACTGGTCGCCTCGTCGAGCAGCAGGATCGGCCGGTCGGCAAGCAGCGCGCGCGCGATCGAAAGGCGCTGGCGCTGCCCGCCCGAGAGCGTGACGCCGCGCTCGCCGAGCAGCGTGCCGAACTTCTCCGGTAGGCGCTCGATGAATTCGAGCGCATGCGCCTGCTCGCAGGCGCGGCGCGCGTCCTCCAGGCTCGCCTCGGGCCGCCCGTAGCGCACGTTGTCGTACACGCTCGCAGCGAAGATCACCGGATCCTGCGGCACCACGGCGATCAGCCGCCGCAGCGCGAGCGGGTCGAGCGCGCGCACGTCCGCGCCGTCGACGCGGACCGCGCCGGACTGCGGATCGTAGAAGCGCAGCAGCAGCGCAAACACGGTCGACTTGCCGCCGCCCGAGGGGCCGACGAGCGCGACCCGCTCGCCCTGCGCCACGCGCAGCGTGAAACGCGCCAGCGCATGCTCGCGCGGGCGCGCGGGATAGGCAAATGTGACGGCGTCGAATTCGATCGAGCGCACCGCCGGCGGCACCGGCGCTGCCGGCTGCGGCGCAATGATCTGCGGCCGCGTCTCGAGCAGCTCCAGGAGGCGCTCCGTCGCGCCCGCGGCGCGCTGCAGCTCGCCGAGGACTTCCGAAATCGCGGCAACCGCCCCGGCCGCCACTGCACAATAGAACACGAACGCGGACAGGTCGCCGGCGGAAAGCCGTCCGGCGAGCACATCGCGCCCGCCGACCCAGAGGATGAATCCGACGCCGCCGAACACCGCGAGCATCACCAGTGCGATCAGCAGCGCCTTGGTGCCGATGCGGCTGATCCCGGTCGCGTAGGCCGATTCCACGCGCTCGGCGAATGCGCGCCGCGCGTGCGCCTCGTGCGTGTAGGCCTGGACGGTACGGATTTCGTGCAGCGCCTCGTCCACGTACGCGCTCACCTCCGCAATGCGGTCCTGGCCGGCGCGCGACTTGCGCCGCACGCGCCGGCCCAGAAGCAGCACCGGCAGGACGACGAGCGGCCCCAGCGCGAGCACGACGAGAGTCAGCTTCAGATTGGTCCAGGCGAGCATCGCCACCGCGCCGACGAGAAGAAGCGTGTTGCGCACCGCCATCGAAAAGCCGTAGCCGATCACCGCCTGCAGGAGCGTGGTGTCGTTGGTGAGCCGCGAGATCACTTCGCCGGTGCGAACGCTTTCGAAGTAGCTCGGCGCAAGGGCGAGGATGTGGTCGAACACGGCGCGCCGGATGTCGGCCACGACGCGCTCGCCGAGGCTCATCATCAGGTAGAAGCGCGCCCACGTCGCCGCCGCGAGCACGACTGCAAGCGCGAGCACCGCGGCGAGCGCCTGGTCGAGCACTTCCGCGTTGGCAGAGGCGAAACCGGTGTCGATCACGGTGCGCAGGCCCTGGCCGAGCGCGAGCACGCAGCCGGCGGCGGCGAGCAGGGCTGCAATCGCGGCCGCCACCCGGATCCGGTAGCGCGCGACGAAGCGTGCCAGGCGCGCAAACTGCGACCAGTCCCGGCTGCCGGGCCGCTCGGGTATCGATTCGTCGATCATGGCTGCGGCCACTATACGCTGCGGCCTGCGCTGCTTGCGCGCCCGGTCCGGGCGCCGCGGCCTATCGGCGGGAAAGGGCCTCCAGTACCGCCGACCACGCGAGCGAAAGGTTCTCCAGACTGTAGCCGCCGCCGCCGAAGGCCATCAGGCGCCCGCCGGCGTGGCGTTCGGCAAGCGCGATCGCTCTGCGCGCGGCGTGCGCGTGCGCGGCGGGTGTGAGGCGCAGATCGGCGAGCGGATCGCCCGCCAGACCGTCCGCGCCGCATTGCAGGATCACGAATTCCGGCGCCTGGCGCTCGACAAACCGCTCGGCCTCGTCCCACGCCTGGAAGAACTCCCCGTCGCCCGCACCGGGCCGGAGCATCAGGTTGAGCTTCGTCCCCCGGGCATCGCCCTGCCCTGCCTCGTAGGCGAAGCCGGTGCCGGGGTACAGGAACGTCCCGTCCTCGTGGATGTCGGCAACGATCAGGTCGGGATCGTTTTCGTACTCGTAGTAGATGCCGTCGCCGTGATGCACGTCGATGTCGAGGTAGGCGATGCGGCGGACGCCGTGCTCGGCGCGCAGCGTCTCGATGAGCACCCCGAGGTCGTTGAAGACGCAAAATCCCGCCGCCGCTCCGCGTCGCGCGTGGTGCAGCCCGCCGATCGGCTGGAACGTGCGCCGCGCTTCGCCGCCGAGGATGCGGCGCGCACCGTCGAGCGCCGCGCCGACCACGTGCGCGGCGATCTCGTAGCAGCCGGGAAAGGCGGGCGTGTCGCCGTAATCGAGATACCCGGTGCCGTCGCGCGAGGCCGCGATCACGCGCTCGACGTACTCGGTGCGATGGAACCGCTCGATCGCGCCGCGCCCGGCGGCGGCCGCATCCGCCACCACCACGCCCCGGTCCAGGCCGCGCGCGCAGGCGGCGCGCCAGAACGCCCCCTGGCGGTCGATCGACAGCGGGTGGCCTGCGGGAAACCCGTATTGCCCGAGCTTCTCGCCGACGAAAACGTGCAGCGGCGCGCTCAAGCCTTCGCGACTTCCACCAGGCAGTCGTAGAAGGTCGCGCCGCCGCCCAGATCGGCAATGCGCTGCGACGTCACGCTGTTGGCGTTGCGCCCGTCGGGCGAGTGCTTGCGCCACCACACCGAAGGCGCCACCACGACCCCCGGCCGCGGCTTGTCGTTTACCTGCGCGCGCAGTGTGTACGCGCCGCGGTCGTTGAACACGCGCACCCGGTCGCCGCTAAGGATGCCGCGCGCCGCGGCGTCCGCGGAATGCATTTCGAGCCGCGGCTCGCCTTCGCCGTCGCGAAAGCGCTTCAGGTTGGCAAAACTGGAGTTGAGGAAGTTGCGCGCCGGCGGCGACAGGAACGCAAGCGGAAAGCGCCGCGCAAGCGCCGGGTTGCTCGCCGCCGATTCCGCCGGCGGATTGAAGAACGGCAGCGGATCCAGCCCCTGCGTTTCCAGCCAGGTGCTGTGGAACTCGCATTTTCCCGTCGGCGTCGGAAAGCCGCCCTGCGCGAAGGGGGCGAAGCGTTCCGGCACGGCGAGCCGCTGCCAGCCCGCGTCCTTGACTGCTTCCCAATCGATGCCGCGCATGCGCGGCGCGAAGGAGCGAAGCGCGGTGCGGCAGATGTCCTCGTCCGTGTCGCGAAAGCAGGGCTCGTCGAATCCCATGCGTGCGGCGAGCCTGCGGAACACTTCGGAGTTGGGGAGCGACTCGCCCACCGGCGCAATCGCCGGGTTGTTGGCAAGCACGTAGAGATGTCCGTAGGACTTGTGCACGTCGTAGTGCTCGAGCTGCGTGGTCGCCGGCAGCACGATGTCGGCGTAATCGGCGGTGTCGGTGAGGAACGAATCCATCACGACGCAGAACAGGTCCTCGCGCGCAAAACCGGTGATCACCTTGTGCGAATCGGGACAGACGGCGACCGGGTTGTTGTTGTAGACGAGCACCGCGCGCACCGGCGGTTGCGCGGCGGTCAGGGCGTCGCCAACCGCCGAGTGATTGATCACGCGCGGCCTGCGGCCGCCGAGCAGATCGGGGCGCTCGAGCGCAGCGTGATCGAAGCCGTAGAAATCCGCCGTCGTGAGCACGATCCCGCCGGCCGGATGGCGCCAGGCGCCGGTAAGCGCGGGCAGGCAGGCGATCGTGCGCGCGGCGATCCCGCCTCCGGCGTGGCGCTGCATGCCGTAATTGAGCCGGATCGCCGCGGGGCTCACGGTGCCGTACTCGCGCGCGAGTTGCACCACCTCCTCGACCGAGAGGCCGCAGGTGCGGGCAGTCCATTCCGGCGTGTACTGGGCGACGCGCGCCGCGAGCGCCTCGAAACCGAGCGTATGGCGCGCCACGTAGTCCCGGTCGATCAGACCCTCGGCGACCAGCACGTGCATCATGCCGAGCGCGAGCGCGCCGTCGGTGCCGGGCAGGAGCGCGACGTGCTGCGTGCATTTTTCCGCCGAAAGGCTGCGGTACGGATCGATCGCGACGATTTTCGCGCCGCGCCGTTTCGCTTCCTGCACGCGCGACCACAGGTGCAGGTTCGAAACCACCGGGTTCGCGCCCCAGAGCAGGACGAGCCGCGCTTCGTCGAACCGTTCCGGGTCCATTCCCACCGAGCCGCCGAGCGTCGCCTTCAAGCCGTACTTGCCGGCCGACGAGCACAGCGTGCGATCGAGGATCGAGGCGCCGAGGCGGTGAAAGAAGCGCCGGTCCATCGAGCTGTACTGCACCATGCCCATCGTTCCCGCGTAGCTGAGCGGGAGGATCGTCTCGGCACCCTCGGGCGATGCAGCGAGCGCCTGGAAGCGCGCGGCGATCTCGTCCAGCGCCTCGTCCCAGCCGATGCGCCTGAATTCGCCCCTTCCCTTCGGGCCCACCCGCTTCAGCGGATGCAGCACGCGGTCGGGCGCGTAGGTCCGCTCGAGGTAATAGGCAACCTTGGTGCAGAGCGTTCCTTCGGTGAAGGGCATCGAAGGATCGCCCTGGATCTTGACGGCGACGCCATCCTTCACCGACACCAGCATGCCGCAGGTGTCGGGGCAATCGTGCGGACACGCGGTGCGAACCACCTTCACCTGCGGATCGACCTCGGCCAGCCGGGTCGCAGTGCCGGGCGCGTTCATGCGGAAATTCTACCCTTGCAGCGCCTCATCGAGCAGCTCGATCCAGTGGCGAACCGGAGTGCGCATCGCAGGCTGCAGGTGCGCAAGGCAACCGATGTTCGCGGTCGCGATCACCTGCGGACCGCCTGCCTCGAGCGCGGCGATCTTGCGCGCCCTGAGCTGCATGGAAAGCTCCGGCTGCAGGATCGAGTAGGTGCCGGCCGAGCCGCAGCACAGGTGGGCGTCCGCGACCGGCGAAAGTTCGTGGCCTGCGTTCGCGAGCAGCTCCTCGACTACGCCGCGAACCTGCTGTCCATGCTGCAGCGAGCAGGGCGACTGGAATGCCGCGCGTGCGCGCCGCGCCGCGGGCGCGAGCAACTTCCCGAGCGCGGGCGCCTCGGCGGCGATCACTTCCGAAAGATCGCGCGTGAGGAGCGAGATGCGTGCCGCCTTGAGCCGGTATTCCGGGTCATGCGCGAGCACGTGAACGTAATCGCGCACGGTGGCGCCGCAGCCGCTCGCGGTCATCACGATCGCTTCCACCGTGCCCCGCTCGATGAAAGGCCACCACGCATCGATCAGCGCGCGCATGTCTTCGGTGCCGCGCCGCTGGTCGTTCAGGTGAAAGCGCAGCGCCCCGCAGCAGCCTGCGCCGGGCGCTTCGAGGAGCGAGATCCCGAGGCGATCCAGAACACGTGCCGCGGCGACGTTGATCGCCGGCGCGAGCGCGGGCTGCACGCAGCCCGCCAGCGCGAGCACCTGCCGCCGGTGCCGGCGCGGCGGGGGAGGCCCGGCGCGCGCGGCACGGGGCGGGATCCTCTCGCGCAGCTTGCCCGGCAGCGCCGGACGCGCGAGTTGCCCGAGTCGGAGAAGCGCGCCGAACCAGGCGCGGCGCGGCAGCAGGAACCCGAGCGCCGCCCTTTGCAGCCGTTCCCGGAGCCCGCGCCGGGTACGCGCTTCGACGATGCCACGGCCGATATCGGCGAGCCGCCCGTAGCGCACACCCGACGGGCAGGTGGTTTCGCAGGCGCGGCATGTCAGGCAACGATCGAGGTGCAATCGGGTACGCTCGGTCGCCTGCGCGCCTTCGAGCATCTGCTTGATGAGGTAGATCCGGCCGCGGGGCGAGTCCAGTTCATCGCCGAGCAGCTGGTAGGTCGGGCATGTTGCCGTGCAGAAACCGCAGTGCACGCACTTTCGCAGGATCGCCTCGGCTTCCCGCCCCTCGGGCGTGCCGCGAATGAAATCGGCCAGTCGCGTCTGCACTGCGCCGTCCTCGCTATACTGCCGGGATGGGCAAAGTGTTCACCCTGCTCGCGCTTGCGCTGCTCGCGGCGTGCGCCGTCTGGGCCTGGATCAGCCTGCGCCGGTACAGCGCGCACAAGCGCCTTGCCGAGGAGCGCGCGGCCGCCTTCATCGCGGAAACGATGAATGCCGTGAAAAAGGCCAAGCCGGCGCCCGACAAGACCTAGAGCTCCGCATACAGGCGGCCGCGGTTGAGGATCCCGGCCGGGTCGAACGCGCTCTTCAGCTCCCGGTGCAGGCGCGCGAGTGCCGGCGCGAGCGGCGCAAACGCGCCAGCCGACTTGTCGCCGGCTCGAAACAGGGTCGCGTGCCCGCTCGCCTTCTCCGCCGCCGCCCGCAGCATGGCGGGCTCGGCGAGCGTCCTGCACCAGCGCAGCGACCCGTTCCACTCGATCAACTGCTCTGCCGCGAGCGACAGCGGCGGGGCGGTGGGCGGCAGCGACAGCCGCCACAGCGGCGCGTCTCCGGCGAAGAACGCATCGCTCTGTTCCCGGATTCCCGCCCAGTACGCATCGGCGAAGGTTGCATCCAGACGTTCGCCGCCCAGACGCTCGGCCGCGGACCGCAAGGCGCTCGCTGCGCCCGAGAGCCGGACGCGGAGCAGGCCGTCGTGCCAGGCGGTGGCCGAAATCGGCAGCGGCATCCCGGCCCACTGGTTCATCATTTCGATGGCGCGCTGTTCGGGCAGCTCGAGCTGCAGCGTGAGTTCGGCCTGCGGCCGCGGCAGGACCTTGAGCGATGCTTCGACAATGAGCCCGAGCGTGCCGAGCGAGCCGACCAGCAGCCGCGAGATGTCGTACCCGGCGACGTTCTTCATCACCTGGCCGCCGAACGCGAGCAGCCGGCCGCGCCCGTCGACGATGCGTACGCCCAGCACGAAGTCGCGCAACGCCCCGGCCGCGGCGCGCCGCGGCCCCGACAGGCCGGCGGCAACGCATCCGCCGAGCGTCGCCGCGGCGCCGAAATGCGGCGGCTCGAATGCGAGCATCTGGCCGTTCCGCGCCAGCGTCGTTTCGAGGTCGGCGAGAAGCGTGCCGCAGCGCGCCGTGACCACGAGTTCGCTCGGCTCGTAGCTGACGATGCCGGCGCACTCGCGCGTCTCGAACACCTCGCCCGTCGGCTCGCCGCCGTAGAAGTCCTTGGTGCCGCCGCCGCGGAAACGCAGCGCGCGTCCCGCCTCGGCCGCCTCGCGGATTCGTGCGGCGAATGCGCTATACGCCGCATCCATCAGAAGCGCGGCAGCTCCGGATGCGGCAGCTTCCCGCCGCGCACGTGCATGCGGCGGTACTCGGCGCAGCGCGCGAGCGTGGGCACCGCCTTGCCGGGGTTGAGCAGTCCCTTCGCGTCGAAGGCGCGCTTCACGGCGTGAAACACCTCGAGTTCGGCGCGCCCGAACTGCACGCACATCTGGTCGATCTTCTCGACGCCCACGCCGTGCTCGCCCGTGATCGTGCCGCCGACCGCGACGCACTTCTCGAGCACTTCGGCGGCAAATTGCTCGGTGCGCCGCAGTTCGTCGGCGCTGTTGGCATCGAACAGGATCAGCGGATGCAGGTTGCCGTCGCCCGCATGAAACACGTTCGGGCACCGCAACCCGTACTTCTTTTCCATCTCGGCGATGAAGCCGAGCACCTCCCCCAGGCGCTTTCTCGGGATCGTGCCGTCCATGCAGTAGTAATCCGGGGAGATGCGCCCCATGGCCGGAAAGGCGGCCTTGCGGCCGGACCAGAATCGCAGCCGCTCGGCTTCGTCGCGCGATACGCTCGTGCGCGTGGCGCCCGCGCGCTCGAGCACTGCTTTCGTGCGCGCGATCTCTTCCTCCACCTCTTCGGGAGTGCCGTCCGATTCGCACAGCAGGATCGCGGCCGCCTCGAGGTCGTAGCCCGCGTGCACGAATTCCTCGACCGCGCGCGTCGCCGGCCGGTCCATCATTTCCAGGCCGGCCGGAAGAATCCCTGCCGCGATCACGGCGGCCACCGCTTCGCCGGCCGTCTCCACGTTGTCGAACGAGGCCATGATCACGCGCGCCGTCTGCGGCCGGGGCAGCAGCTTGACCGTGATCTCGGTCGCCACGGCAAGCATCCCTTCGGAGCCGATGACGAGCGCAAGCAGGTCATAGCCCGGAGCATCGGGCGCCTCGGAACCGAACGCGACCGCTTCGCCCTCGATCGTGAAGCCGCGCACCTTGAGCACGTTGTGCACGGTGAGGCCGTACTTGAGGCAGTGCACGCCGCCCGAATTCTCCGCCACGTTGCCGCCGATCGAGCACGCGATCTGGCTCGACGGATCGGGCGCGTAGTACAGGCCGAACGGGGCGACGACGTCGGAGATCGCCGCGTTCGGCACGCCCGGCTGCACCACGGCGATGCGCGCCCGGGGATCGAGCCGCACCATGCGCATGAACTTGGCCATCGAGAGCAGCACGCCGTCTTCGAGCGGCAGCGCGCCGCCCGAGAGGCCCGTGCCCGCGCCGCGCGGCACGACCGGGACATCCGCCGCGTGGCAGGTCTTGAGCACGCGCTGCACCTGCTCTTCGGTCTCGGGAAGCGCGACCACCATGGGCACCCTGCGGTAGGCCGTCAGGCCGTCGCATTCGTACGGGCGGGTGTCCTCCTCCCGCCACAGCACGGCGCGCTCGGGCAGGAAGGCGCGCAGCGCGGCGACCACCGCGCGCTGGCGCGCCGCATCAATCTGCTTCAAAGCCAGCGCTTCGCCCATGCCAGGCCTTCCGCCGTGTCCCCGATCGGATTGTATTCGCACCCGATCCAGCCGGCGTAGCCGAGCGCGTCGATGTGGCGCAGGAGAAAATCAAAATTGATTTCGCCGGTGCCCGGCTCGTTGCGTCCGGGCACGTCGGCGAGTTGCATGTGGCCGATGCGCGGCAGCAGCCGTTCGACGGTGTGCGCCAGGTCGCCTTGCATGATCTGCATGTGGAAAAGATCGAACTGAATGAACGCGTTCGGCGCGGCGATTTCCTCCAGCACCTGCTCGGCCTGCCGCGTGCCCGTCAGGAAGTAGCCAGGTATCGAGCGCGTATTGATCGGCTCGACGAGAAGCACGACGCCCTGCGCCGCGAAGCGCTCGGCGGCGTGACGCAGGTTCGCAACGTAGACGTCGTGGTGCCGCGCTCGGTCCGCTCCCTCCGGCAGCACGCCGGCGAGGCAGTGGATGCGGCGACAGCCGACTGCCCTGGCGTACTCGAGCGCGCGCTCCGCCGTGTCGCGGAACTCGGCTTCGCGTCCCGGCAGGCAGGCGACGCCGCGGTCGCCGGGCCGGCTTCCCGGCGGCGCATTGTGCAACACCACCTCGACGCCGGCGGCGCGGGCGCATTCGGCTACGGCAGGGGCCGGATGGGCATACGGGAACTGGAACTCGACCGAGCGGAATCCGGCGCGCGCGGCGGCGGCGAACCGGTCGAGAAAATCGAGGTGCGGAAACAGCGTCGACAGGTTGGCCGCAAGCTTCGGCATCGCTCAGCCTTCGCGTTCGGGCGCGGATTCCTGCGCGCGGGCACCAAACAGAAGAAAATCGGTGCGTTCCAGGCCCTTGTCGAGGGAGGCGCGACTCCACGCCTCGAGCGCCGCATCGGCGGTCCGGTGCAGCGCCGCCTCGCCGATCTTCGCGTACAGCCCCGTGCGCCGCATCACGTCGAGCACCTGGATCTTCAGCCCGCTGAATGCCACGTCGTGGCCGCCCTCGCGCAGCCGCTCGACCAGGTGGCGGATCACTTCCTCCCCGGAGGCGTCGATCTGGTTGATTCCGTCGCCGACGATGAGAATGCATTTCGCCGCCGGGTGTTCCGCCACCGCTTCGAGCACCGCGTCCTCGAAGTACGGCACGTTGGCGAAGTACAGATCGCCGTCGAAGCGCAGCGCGATCACGTGCTCGCTGGTGCGCAGGCCATGACGGCGCGCGTCGCGCAGGGTGCCGTCGGGGTGACGGCCGAGCAGAACCACCCGCGGGCGCATGCTGCGGTACAGGTACAGGATCACCGCCAGGCCCCCGCCGATCAGAATGCCGAGATCAAGGTGCGGTGCGAGCGCGAGAGTGGCAAGGAACGTGACCGCCGCCGCCGCACCGTCGTGCCGGTGCGTCCGCCAGGCGAGGCGCATGGCACCCGGATTCGCGAGGTTGATCACCGCGACCACGATGATCGCGGCGAGCACCGCTTGCGGCAGGTGATACAGCAGCGGCGTCAGCACCAACAGCGTTCCCGCGACCAGCGCAAAGGTGAAGATCGACGACATCCCGGTCGCGGCGCCGGCATTGAGATTCACGGCCGAGCGGGAGAACGATCCGCTGACCGGGAAGGACTGGGTGAGGCTGCCGGCGATGTTCGCCAGTCCCTGACCGATCAGCTCCTGGCTCGCGTCCAGGCGCTGCCGGGTGCGCGTCGCCATCGCCTTGGCGATCGATACCGCCTCCATGAAACCGACCAGCGTGATCACGAGCGCGGTCGACAGCAGGGTGAGCATCATGTCCCAGCTCGCGCGCGGTACGCGAAGCTCCGGAAATCCTCGGGGGATCGCGCCCACCACTTCCCCGCCGCCGCGCAGCAGCACATGCTCGCCCGAGACCCGGGCGATGCGCCAGCGCATCTCCTCCACGATCACGCCCGCAGGAACCGCCTCGGCGAAGTGATACCGCTCCTCGGCACCGGCCTCGCGCAGAAGCACGAGCTTGCGAAGCGCGCGCAGGCGGCCGCGGTTCTCCTGCTCGGCTTCCTTCACGCGCGCGCGCAACGCCTCGATCTCGAAGCTCTGCGCGAGCCTTGCCTCGTTTTCGGCGCCGCCCTCCCCGCGCAGGCTTTCCAGCCGGGCCAGGCCGGCGGCGATGCGCTTCTGCCGGTCCTCGACGCGCGCCTGGATGCGCGCGAGCTCCTCTGCCATGCTGCGCGCCGTCGGGTCCACGATCGTCTCGATCCGCACGGTCGCGTTGCGCTCGAACCCGGTCGCCCAGCTCAGCGTCGTGCCCGCCACCACCGCGATCAGCACCGCCGGCATCCTGGGCAGATAGCGCCGGCCCGCGAGCAGAATCGCGATTGCGACGCCCCCCATGGCCAGAGTCGGGATGTGCACCTGCGGGGCCTGCGCCAGCATCTCCGCGACGTCGAGCAGAAAGTGCTCGCTGCGTCCGATCGGCACGCCGAGCAGCTTGTTGATCTGCGACAGCGCGATGATGAGCGCGGCGGCGTTGGTGAAGCCGACGATGACCGGATGCGACAGGAAACTCACGATCGCGCCGAGCCGCGCAATGCCGAGCGCGAGCTGAAACACGCCGACCATGAGCGCGAGCAGGATCGCGTAGGCGACGAACTCCTCGCTCCCCGCGGCGACGAACTGGGCGAGCGTCGAACCGGTCAGCAGCGACACCATGGCGACGGGACCGGTGGAAAGCTGGCGCGAAGAGCCCCACAGCGCGCCCACCGCCACCGGCAGCAGCGCCGCGTACAGACCGTAGTAGGCCGGCATTCCCGCGAGCTGCGCGTAGGCCATCGACTGCGGCACCAGGACAAGCGCCACCGCGACGCCCGCCATCACGTCCGCTTTGAGCGCGTCCCGGCGCAGGGGAAACCAGGCGAGGAACGGAAAGAAGCGACGCATGCGGTGCTGTTGCGGTACCCTTCGCGGGTCCCGATGGATTCTATCCGACACCGCGACGGTGTCTGCATGAAGTTCGAGATGGCCTGTGTGAAGGGAATGCCACGGCAATGAAAGAAGGTTTCATCGACCTGGCGGCACGGCTCGTGCCGTCGCTCGATTGGCGCCATCGCGTCAATCGGGCGAGTCTGCGAGCCGACCTGATCGCCGGGCTGATCGGTGCGGTCGTCGTCGTGCCGCAGGGAATCGCATTCGCCACGCTGGCCGGTCTGCCGCCGCAGTACGGGCTGTACGCCGCGATGGTTCCGGCGGCGGTCGCTGCGCTGTTCGGCTCCTCCTGGCACGCGGTCACGGGACCGACCAACGCCGTCTCGCTGTACGTGCTGGCGACCGTCGCGCCGCTCGCCGCGCCCGGCTCGGGGCGCTACGTCAGCCTGGTACTGACGCTTTCGTTCATGTCGGGCGCCATCATGCTGGCGATGGGTCTGCTGCGGCTGGGCCGCCTGGTGAACTTCATCTCGCACACCGTGGTGGTGGGCTTCACCGCCGGGGCCGGAACGCTGATCATCGCCAGCCAGCTGAAGAATTTCTTCGGGATCGACATTCCGGCCGACAGCTCGTTCCTCACGGTGCTGCAGAAGTTCTTCCTGCAGCTGCCCGAAATCAAGCCGTTCGTCCTGCTCGTGGGCGCGATCACGCTGCTCGCCAGCGTTCTCGCGCGGCGCTACGTGAGGAAGATTCCCTACATGATCGCCGCCCTCGTGGCAGGTGGGCTGGCGGCCTACCTGATCGACTGGTGGCTCGGCGCCGAGCGCACCGGGATCCGCACCCTCGGCACGCTGCCCGGCGCGCTGCCCCCGCTTTCGCGACCGGACTTCTCGCCCGACACGCTGAAGACCCTGCTCGGGATCGCGTTCGGCGTCACGGTGCTCTCGCTCACCGAAGCGACTTCGATCGGGCGCGCGATCGCGCTCAAGTCCGGCCAGCGCATCAACGGCAGCCAGGAATTCATCGGCCAGGGCCTTGCCAACATCGCCGCGAGCTTCTTCTCCGGCTACCCGACATCCGCCTCGTTCAATCGCTCGGGACTGAATTACGAGGCCGGCGCGCGCACACCGCTCGCCGCGGCGTTCTCGGTCCCGTTCCTGGTGGTGATCGTGTTCGGCGTCTCGCCCCTGCTCGAGCACCTGCCGATCGCCTCGATGGCTGCGATCCTGTTCATCGTCGCCTGGCGGCTTTTCGAATTCGCGGAAATCCGCGCGATCCTGCGCGTCGGCGGCAGCGAAGCCCCGGTGCTCGTCTTCACCTACGCGGCGACGCTGCTCATGAACCTCGAGATGGCGATCCTGGTGGGGGTGATGCTCTCGCTGCTGCTCTACCTCAATCGCACTTCGCGCCCGCAGATGCGGTCGATCGTGCCCGACCCGCGCCATGCGGCGCGCAAGTCCGCGGCAGTCGCCGACGGATTGAAGGAATGCCCGCAGTGCAAGATCGTCGCGATCGAGGGATCGATCTATTTCGGTGCCGTGGACCATGTCGAAGGGCATTTCGACACCCTGCGCGCCCTGACCGCAGGGCAGAAGCACCTGCTGCTGGCCGCCCGCAACATCAACTTCATCGACATCGCCGGCGCGAACGCCCTGGCGCGCGAAGCGCGCAAGCGCCGGTGGAACGGCGGCCGGCTCTACCTGACGGGACTGCGCCAGCCGGTCGTGCAGTTGCTCCAGAAAGGGCACTTCGTGGACGAGATCGGCGCGGAGAACATCTTCCGCGACAAGGGCGAGGCGATCGCGGCCATATTCGAAAAGCTTGACCGGTCGCTCTGCGCCCGTTGTCACGCCCGCATCTTCAGCGAATGCGCCAGCCTTCCGCAGCCCGCGGCCGACCCGCGGGCGACGAAATCCTAGCGGCCGGGGCGTTCGGCGACGAGGCGCTCGCCGCGGTCTGCGGCCTGCCGGTCGCGGGGCGCGGGCCGGGCGGTGCCGGCGAGCCATGCGCACCATCCCTGTGCTAGACTTTTTTCGAACCAGACAACGACTTGAGGAGGAATCCCATGGCAGCGATCTTGCAATCCCTCGGCCGGACCGTGCTCGCGGGGATCGTGGTGCTCATCGCGATCATCATCGTTGTCGGGGCGGGAACCGGCCAGATGATCAGCCTCGACATGAACTGGTCGAGGTTCTTCATGCGCTGGCTGCACGTGCTCTCGGGCGTGATGTGGATCGGGCTGCTGTGGTATTTCAATTTCGTCCAGATTCCTTCGATGCCCAAGATCCCGGACGAGCAGAAGCCCGCGATCGGGAAGGTCATCGCGCCGGAAGCCCTGTTCTGGTTCCGCTGGGCCGCGCTGGCGACGATCGTCACCGGGCTGCTGCTCGCGTGGATGAACGGTTATTTCGTCACCGCGCTTTCGCTGCAGAAACCCTTCCATGCAATCGGCATCGGCATGTGGCTCGGGCTCGTCATGGCGTTCAACGTCTGGTTCATCATCTGGCCGAACCAGAAGAAGGCGCTGGGCATCGTCCAGGTTGCGGCCGAGGAAAAGACCGCTGCGGCGCGCAAGGCCATGCTCACCTCGCGCCTGAACACGATGCTTTCGATTCCGATGCTTTACTGCATGGTGGCACAGCAGAACGGCGGCCTCTGAGCGCCCGGGACTACCCGGACCCCCATCACAGACACCGTCACGGACGGCGGGGCGAGACTTTCTCGATCCCGCGCAGACGCGTGCCCGCTTTAATGCCGCGCTCGGCGAACCAGCCGCGGTTCATCTCGAGCGCGTAGCGCGCCGGACGCGCCGCGCAATGCGAATCCTCGCTCTGCGGTTGCATGTCGGCGATGTTGACGATGGCGCCGGTGTCGTCGAGGAATGCGACCGACAAGGGGATCAGCGTGTTCTTCATCCACATGCACTGGATCCCGGATTCCTCGAAAACGAACAGCATTCCGGAGTTCTGACCGAGCTTCTGCCGGTGCATGAGGCCCCTCACGCGGCTGGCGAACGTGTCCGCGAGCTCGGCGCGGATGACGTGCATGCCGGCGCCCAGCTCGACCACCGGCAGCTCGCCGCGTGCCGCCGCCGCAAGCAGCAGCGCAAGGATCGTTATCGCGGTTCTCATCGTGGAAAAAGAAAAGGCGGGGATACCGCCCCGCCTTTTTTTCCGCCCGACAGAGAAATTACTTCTTCTTCTCGTCCTTCTTCTTCTCGTCCTTCTTCTTCTCGTCCTTCTTCATCTCGTCCTTCTTCATCTCGCCTTTTTTCTCGCCCTTGGCTTCCTTTTTCTCCATCTTGGCCTTCTCGGCTTTTTTCTCGGCGCCCTTCTTCTCGCCCTTGGCTTCCTTCTTCTCCATCTTGGCCTTCTCGTCCTTCTTCATCTCGCCTTTCGCGGCGCCGGCATGAGCGGCGGCAAACGCGTTGACGCTCACCACCGCGAACACCGCGGCGACAATCATGGACAGCAGCTTGCTCATCTCGTTCTCCTCGTTAAGTTTTCTGTGAACGGGGCGACGCAACGCAGTGGCCGCCATCCCCCGTGTTGGCTACCAACGCACGGTGCGCTCCGGCGTTGACCAGCGCCGCGGATTTTCGCCGCGTGCACGCCTCCCTTTGCCCGATCCAACGCAAGTCATTGTATCGACAAGCAGTTTCGCCCGCCAAGCTGATACGCTCGTGCCTTTTCGGGGTCGAAAGAAGTTGATCTGGAGCACCCTTGCCGCGTTTTTCGCCGCCACGACCGTGGTGGCGGCGCCTCACCTGCCCAAGCATGACGCGGTCGTGCTCGAGCGGCTGCCGATCCGCGCCTCGGACCCGGTCGCCGCCGAGCTCCGGCGGCTGCGGGCAGAAGCGAGCGCGCGTCCGACCGATCCGGCGGCGGCGGTGCAGCTTGCGCGGCGTTATTTCGAACTCGCGATGGCGCAGGGCGATCCGAGGTACGTCGGGTACGCGGACGCTGCGCTCAGGCCCTGGTATCCCGGCACCGCCGAGCACGCCGGTGTGCTGACGCTGCGCGGCATGCTGCGCCAGTACCGGCATGACTTCCAGGGCGCGCTCGAGGATCTTGCGGCGGCGGCGCGGCTCGCTCCGCACGACCCCGAACCGCACGCGTGGCGCGCCGCCATCCACATGGTGCGCGCCGATTACCCCGCGGCGCGGCGCGAATGTGCCGCCCTGCGGGAAAAGTCCGAGGAGCTTCACGCGGTCGGTTGCACGGCCTATGTCGATGCGACGACCGGAAACACGCGCGCGGCCTACGAGCGACTCGGCGCTGCGCTCGCCCGGCACCCGCGCGCCGCCGCGGGCTTGCGGCTGTGGGTGTCGACCCGGCTTGCCGAGATGGCGTGGCGACTGGGGGATGCGCGGGCGGCCGAGCGTCATTTCCGCTCCGCGCTCGAACTCGATCTCGCCGACAATTTCCTGCTCGCCGCCTATGCCGATTTCCTGCTCGAGCAGGGACGCGCCGCCGACGTCGTCTCGCTGCTCAGGGACTGGGCACGCTCCGATACGCTCCTCTTGCGCCTGGCGCTCGCCGAGCGCGCACTCGATCGGTCCTCCGCCGAGCGCCACGCGCGCACACTCGGCGAACGGTTCGCGGATGCGGCGCGCCGCGGCGAGCGCCTGCATCTGCAGGAAGAGGCCCGCTTTCAGCTCGCTCTCAAGGGCGATGCGCGCGCCGCGCTCGCCGCCGCGGCGGAGAACTGGATCTCGCAGCGCGAGCCGCGCGACGCCGCCATCCTGCTCGAAGCGGCGCTCGCGGCGCGCGATCCGCGCGCCGCGCAGCCTGCGCTCGAGTGGCTCGAAGCGAGCGGGTTCGAGAACCCGCAGTTGCGGCGCACCGCCGAGGCGCTGCGAGCGCTTGGCCGATGAGAAGCGGCGTCGCGCTGCTGCTGGCGTGCTTGGCGCTGGCGGCCCACGCGCACAAGCCGAGCGACAGCTACCTGACGATCCGCAGCGACGGCAGCGCGCTCACCGCGCAATGGGACATCGCGTTGCGCGATCTCGAGCACGCGGTCGGACTCGATGCCGACGGCGACGGCGCGATCACGTGGGGCGAATTGCGCGCGCGGCGCGCCGATGTCGCAGCGTACGCGCTTGCGCGCCTCGAAGTGCGGGCCGACCGGCGAGCGTGCCGAATCGAGGCAACCGACCTGCTCGTCGACGAACACAGCGACGGTGCGTACGCCGTGCTGCGCCTCGCCGGGAGCTGCCAGGCGGCACACTACGGCGAGATCGAAATCGCGTATTCGCTGCTGTTCGACCTCGATTCCACGCACCGCGGGCTCCTGCGCGTCGAGCACCCGGGCGGCGCAATCACCGGGGTGCTGGGGCCGGACCGGCCGCGGATGGCGGTGCCGCTCGCCGGAATCCCGCGCCTTGCGCAGTTCGTGGATTACGGGCGCGAAGGAATCTGGCACATCTGGATCGGCCTCGATCACGTGCTGTTCCTGATCGCGCTGCTGCTGCCCGCGGCGCTTTCGGCGACTGCCCGCGGCTGGCAGGCCGCGGAGCGCTTTGCGCCGGTGTTCTGGGAGGTTTTCAGGGTCGTAACCGCATTCACCGTCGCGCACTCGATCACGCTCTCGCTCGCGGCGCTGGCGGTGATCCAGCTTCCCTCGCGCCTGGTGGAATCGACCATCGCGCTCTCGGTCGTGCTCGCCGCGCTCAACAATCTGCGGCCGCTCGTCATCGGACGGCGCTGGATCGTCGCGTTCACCTTCGGGCTGGTCCACGGATTCGGCTTTGCCAGCGTGCTCGCCGACCTCGGCCTGCCGCAGGGGGCGCTGCTCGTCGCCCTGGTGGGCTTCAACCTCGGCGTCGAGACGGGTCAGCTTGCCATCGTGAGCGCGTTTCTTCCGCTTGCCTTCGCGGTCCGGCGCACCTGGCTGTACCGCAGGCTCGTGTTCACCGCGGGCTCGGGCTTGATCGCGCTGGTCGCCACCGTGTGGCTGATCGAGAGATTGTTTGACCTGCGCCTGTTTCCGGGCTGACGGCCGCTCCGGCGGCGCAAGGCGGTCTTATATAATTCGCCGCTTCTCCGATTGCCTTCCTCACAGCGCAGGAGCCATCCCATGGCGTTCAAGCACATCAAGATTCCGAGCGGTGGCGCGAAGATCACCGTCAACCAGGATTTCTCCCTCAATGTGCCCGACCGACCGGTGATCCCGTTCATGGAGGGCGACGGAACCGGCGTCGACATCACGCCGGTCATGGTGAAGGTCGTGGATGCCGCGGTGAAAAAGGCCTACGGCGGCAGGAAGCAGATCGTGTGGATGGAAATCTTCGCCGGCGAGAAATCATGCAAGGTGTACGGCGAGAACGTCTGGCTGCCCGAGGAAACGCTCGAGGCGGCCCGCGAATACGTGGTCTCGATCAAGGGGCCGCTCACCACGCCGGTCGGCGGCGGCATCCGCTCGATCAACGTCGCGCTTCGCCAGGAACTCGACCTCTACGTGTGCCTGAGGCCGGTGCGCTACTTCAAGGGCGTGCCGAGCCCGCTGAAGGAACCGGAGAAGACCGACATGGTGATCTTCCGCGAGAACTCCGAGGACATCTACGCCGGCATCGAGTGGCCGGCGAAGTCCGCCGAAGTCCAGAAGGTGATCCGGTTCCTCACCGAGGAGATGAAGGTCCGCAAGATCCGCTTTCCCAACAGCTCCGGAATCGGCATCAAGCCGGTGTCGTCCGAAGGATCGGAGCGGCTCATCCGCAAGGCCCTGCAGTACGCAATCGACAACGGCCGCCGGTCGGTCACGCTGGTGCACAAGGGCAACATCCAGAAATTCACCGAAGGCGCCTTCCGCGACTGGGGCTATGCGCTCGCGCAGCGCGAGTTCGGCGCCAAGCCGCTCGACGGCGGACCCTGGTGCAGCTTCCGCAGCCCCAAGACCGGCAGCGAGATCGTGGTGAAGGACGTGATTGCCGACGCCTTTCTGCAGCAGATCCTGCTGCGGCCCGCGGAGTACGACGTCATCGCGACCCTCAACCTGAACGGGGACTACATCTCGGACGCCCTCGCCGCGCAGGTCGGCGGGATCGGCATCGCGCCCGGCGCGAACATGAGCGATTCGGTCGCCATGTTCGAGGCGACGCACGGGACGGCGCCCAAGTACGCGGGCAAGGACTACGTCAATCCCGGCTCGGAGATCCTGTCGGCGGAGATGATGCTGCGCCACCTGGGCTGGACCGACGCCGCCGACGTCATCGTCGGCGCCATGGAGCGGGCGATCACCGACAAGGTCGTCACCTACGACTTCGCCCGCCTGATGCAGGGCGCCCGGCAGGTCTCGTGCTCGGGCTTCGGCCAGGCGATGATCGAACGGATGTAGTACCGGGAAGCGCGGCAGGGCAACAAAAAGGGGCCGTCCCTCGCGGCCCCTTTTCGCTCGAAGCGGTACGCTTCAGGCTTTCTGGATGTTGGAGGCCTGCTTGCCCTTGGGGCCCTGCACCACGTCGAAGCTGACTTTCTGTCCTTCCTTCAGGGTCTTGAAGCCCTGCATGTTGATCGCCGAGAAATGCGCAAACAGATCCTCGCTGCCGTCATCCGGCGTGATGAATCCGTAGCCTTTCGCGTCGTTGAACCACTTCACGGTGCCTGTTGCCATTGCTGCTTCCTTCTGTTGGTTGGAGATTCCGGGCGGCCGCCCGGGCCATGCTTGAAACTCACGACCCCGCCGCCCTTACAGCCAATGGCGTTACAGACAGCCTGAATCCAAACACAGGGCGGCTTTTACGCGCCTTCGGGGGCTCCGTCAAGTGGCCGCGCCGCGGGCATCCGCGCGAATGAAGACGCGTTCTTGGCCGCAGAGCGCGTTGCGCTCCGCGTTTCCATTGGCTACGATAGACCGCAAGCAGGCAGGCACGGGCTCGTCGGATCACTTACTGGAACGGAGCGCAAGGAGCGATTAGGAGCGGAGCCAGAAAGCGGCATGTCCACGCAGCACAGGGACGACACGGTAGTCGAGGCTCGCAAGGCGAAGCTGAAGCCTCCGCCGATGTTCAAGGTCATGCTGTTGAACGACGATTACACGCCGATGGAGTTCGTCGTGGTGGTGCTGCAGAAGTTCTTCGGCATGACGCGGGAACGCGCCACGCAGGTCATGCTGAAGGTGCATCGCGAGGGCATCGGGGTCTGCGGCGTCTATCCGAGGGACGTCGCCGCGACCAAGGTGCAGCAGGTGGCGGCGTATTCGCGCAAGCACCAGCATCCGCTGCAGTGCGTGATGGAGGAAACGTAAGATGATTGCCCAGGAGCTCGAAGTCAGTCTGCACATGGCCTTCGTGGAGGCGAGGCAGAAGCGCCACGAATTCATCACCGTGGAGCACCTCCTGCTCGCGCTGCTCGATAATCCGACCGCCGCCGAGGTGCTGCGCGCCTGCGGCGCCAACATGGACGACCTGCGCAAGCAGCTCACCCAGCACATCGCCGAACAGACCCCCCGCATCGCCCAGGACCGCGAGGTCGATACCCAGCCGACCCTTGGCTTTCAGCGCGTGATCCAGCGCGCCATCCTGCATGTCCAGTCCTCGGGAAAGAAGGAAGTGACGGGCGCCAACGTGCTGGTTGCGATCTTCGGCGAGAAGGACTCGCACGCCGTCTATTACCTGCAGCAGCAGGGCATCACCCGGCTCGACGTCGTCAACTACATCTCGCACGGCATCACCAAGACGCCGCAGCCGCACCAGGGAAAGAGCGAGCAGGACGCGGAGCAGGAGGCCGAGTCCCAGGCCGGCAACAGTCCGCTCGACAACTGCACGTTGAACCTGAACGCGCTCGCGCTCGCCGGCAAGATCGATCCGCTGATCGGCCGCGACAAGGAGCTCGAGCGGGTGGTGCAGACGCTGTGCCGGCGCAGGAAGAACAACCCGCTGCTGGTCGGCGAGGCGGGCGTCGGCAAGACCGCCATCGCCGAGGGCCTTGCGCGCCGCATCGTGGAGAACAACGTCCCGGACCTGCTCGCCAAGTGCACGGTGTATGCGCTCGACATGGGCGCGCTGCTGGCGGGGACGAAATACCGCGGCGATTTCGAGCAGCGCCTCAAGGCGGTGCTCAAGCAGCTCGTGGACAACCCGAACGCGATCCTGTTCATCGACGAAATCCACACGGTGATCGGCGCCGGCGCCGCCTCGGGCGGCACGCTGGACGCCTCGAACCTGCTCAAGCCGGCGCTGCAGAGCGGCCAGCTCAAGTGTCTCGGCGCAACGACCTACAACGAGTACCGCGGGGTGTTCGAGAAGGACCACGCGCTGTCGCGCCGCTTCCAGAAGATCGACGTGGTGGAGCCCTCGGTCGAGGAGACGGTCCGCATCCTGCGCGGCCTCAAGACCCGCTTCGAGGCGCATCACAGCGTGAAATACACGGCCAACGCGCTCAGCACGGCCGCGGAACTGTCGGCGAAGTACATCAACGACCGGCATCTCCCGGACAAGGCGATCGACGTCATCGACGAGGCGGGCGCCGCGCAGAGGATCGCTCCCAAGGGCAAGCAGAAGCGCGTGATCGGCAAGTCCGAGATCGAGGAGATCATCGCCAAGATCGCGCGCATCCCGCCGCGCAGCGTTTCGACCGACGACCGCAGCGCGCTCGCCAACCTCGAACGCGACCTGAAGGCGGTCGTGTTCGGCCAGGACAAGGCGATCGAGGCGCTCGCCGCGGCGATCAAGATGGCGCGCAGCGGGCTCGGCAATCCGCAGAAGCCGATCGGGAACTTTCTGTTCAGCGGCCCGACCGGGGTCGGCAAGACCGAGGTGGCGCGCCAGCTCGCCTACTGCATGGGGATCGAGCTGATCCGCTTCGACATGTCCGAGTACATGGAGCGCCATGCCGTGAGCCGCCTCATCGGCGCGCCTCCCGGGTACGTGGGCTTCGAGCAGGGGGGGCTGCTCACGGAGGCGATCACCAAGAAGCCCTACGCGGTGCTGCTGCTCGACGAGATCGAAAAGGCGCACCCCGACATCTTCAACGTCCTGCTGCAGGTGATGGACCACGGCACGCTCACCGACAACAACGGCCGGCGGGCCGATTTCCGCAATGTGGTGATCGTCATGACGACCAACGCCGGGGCCGAGTCGCTGGTGCGGAGCACGATGGGCTTCACGGCGTCGCGGCAGGTCGGCGACGAGATGGAGGCGATCAGGAAGACGTTCACGCCCGAATTCCGGAACCGGCTCGATGCCATGATCTCGTTCGCGCCTCTCAGTCACGAGACGATCCTCCGTGTGGTGGACAAGTTCCTCATGCAGCTCGAGGAGCAGCTCGCCGAGAAGAAGGTCGAGGCCGTGTTCACGCAGGAGCTCAAGGAGCATCTCGCGAAGAAGGGATTCGACCCGCTGATGGGCGCGCGGCCGATGGCGCGCCTGATCCAGGACACGGTGCGGCGCGCCCTCGCCGACGAATTGCTGTTCGGCAAGCTGCTGCACGGCGGCAAGGTCACCATCGACCTCGACGAATCGCTGAACGTCGTGCTGCGGTTTGAAGAGCAGGCGGCGCCGACGGCGTCGGTCGCCCCGGTCGCCTGAGCGGAACCGGGGCAGGCCGCGGAGTCGCCAACGGCGGCGCCCGTTTATTGCGCGCGGGCGCGCCTTTTCGAGCCCGGTGCTTGACAGTCCGCGCGGCGGCGGCGGAAACTTCCCCGGCCCAATCTGCACTTCCAGGGAGGAGACACGCGATGCGAATCGTTATTGTTTGTGCTGCAGTGCTCGCCGCTGCGCCACTGGCGGCATCGGCACAGGACCGCAATGCCGGTCGCGATCTGGCTGCGTCGTGCGCGATGTGCCACGGCACCGACGGCCGCGGCGCGGTAGGGTACGAGCCGTTGGCGGGAATGTCCAAGGCCGACCTGGTGCGCAAATTCTCCGATTTCCGGTCGGGCGCCAAGCCGGCGACGGTGATGCACCAGATTTCGAAGGGGTACACCGACCAGCAGATCCAGCTGATTGCCGAGTACTTCTCGGCACAGAAGAAGTGAGGGGGAAGCCATGAACAGGATCTTCGACCGGCGCGACTTTCTCAAACTCACGGGCGCAACCGCGGCGCTGGCGGCCGCCGGCTGCGCCGCGACCGCGCCCAAGGCGCGGGTGGTGGTCCTCGGCGGAGGGTTTGGCGGCGCCACCGCGGCCAAGTACATCCGGATGTGGGATCCGGCGATCGAGGTGGTGATGGTGGAGCGCGCGAACATCTTCACCTCCTGCCCGATCTCGAACCTGGTGCTGGGCGGCTCGAAAACGATGGAGGACATCCGGCACAGCTACGACGGGCTGCGCAGGCATGGCGTACAGATCGTGTTCGACGAGGCGACGGGGGTGGATCCCGGCAAGCGCGCGGTCAAGCTCGAGCGCGGCGGCGACCTGAGCTATGACCGGCTGATCGTCGCGCCCGGCATCGACTTCATGTACGAGCAGATCGCCGGATACGAGGACGCCATGAAGACGAACCGCGTGCTTCATGCCTGGAAAGCGGGTGCGCAGACCATCGCGCTGCGCAAGCAGCTCATGCAGCTGAAGGACGGCGGCGTGTGCGTGATTTCGGTTCCGCTTGCGCCCTACCGCTGTCCCCCGGGGCCGTACGAGCGCGCGAGCCAGGTGGCGAGCTACTTCAAGAAAGCCAAGCCGCGTTCGAAGGTGCTGATCCTGGACGCCAATCCCGATGTGACGTCCAAGGGGCCGCTGTTCAAGAAGGCCTGGGCGGACCTCTATCCGGGGATGATCGAGTTCCGTGGCAACGCGAAGGCGATCGGGATCGACGCCAAGTCCGGCGTGGTGAAGCTGGAGGTCGAGGACGTCAAGGGCGACGTGCTGAACGTCGTTCCGCCGCAGCGCGCCGGCGACATCGCGGTGAAGGCGGGGCTGATCACCCACAACAACCGCTGGTGCGCGGTGGACTGGCGAACCTGCGAATCGACCGCCGTCAAGGGCGTGCACGTGCTGGGCGACGCGACGCTCTCGGCGCCGGCCATGCCGAAGTCCGGCAGCATGGCCAACCAGCAGGGCAAGCTTTGCGCCGCCGCGGTGATCGCCCTGCTCGACGGCCGGGCGCCGAATCCGGAGCCGAAGATCGTCAATACCTGCTACAGCTACGTGTCCGATGACGAGGCGGTCCATGTCGCCTCGGTACACACCTGGAACGAGAAGGACAAGACGCTGACGACGGTCCCCGGATCGGGCGGCGTCTCGAGTGCGCGCAATGCGCTCGAAGGGGGCTACGCCTGGGCCTGGGCGGTGAACATCTGGCAGGACACGCTCGCTTAGGCACCACCTGGAATCACGCGGCCCCGCTGCGGCGGGGTTTTTTTTGCCGTACCGCGCGTGTCGGCTCAGCTGCCGGTGCTGCCGAATCCGGCGCTGCCGCGCGCGGAGGCCGCAAACTCCTCCACTACCTCGAACTCCACCTGCCGGACCGGCACGATGATGAGCTGCGCAATGCGCTCCAGCGGCCGGATCGTGAATGCCGCCGCGGCGCGGTTCCACACCGAGACGAAGATCTGCCCCTGGTAGTCGGAATCGATCAGACCGACGAGATTGCCGAGCACGATGCCATGCTTCGCGCCCAGGCCGGAACGCGGCAGCACCAGCGCCGCGTAGCCCGGGTCCGCCAGGTGGATCGCGATTCCCGAAGGGACGAGGCGGGATTCGCCCGGCTCGAGCGTGAGCGGCGCGTCGAGGCAGGCGCGCAGATCGAGTCCGGCGGCGCCGGGCGACGCATGGTGCGGCAGGTTCGCGCGAATCCTCGGGTCGAGGACCTTCACTTTCAGCTTGCGCACGCTAGCGCTTTTTCCCGGCCATCAGGATCGCGGCATGCGCGACCAGCTTGCGCGCCAGTTCGAGCTTCGGGCCGCGGCCAAGCGGGTGCTCGCCGCGTGCGTCGAACAGGGTAATCTCGTTTTGGTCCGCGCCGAGTGCGTCCTGCACCAGATTGGCAGCGAGCAGCGGAATGCCCTTGCGCGCGCGTTTGGCCTTCGCGTTCGCGCGCAGACGCTCGCTCTCGGCCGCAAAGCCGACGCAGAACGGGGCGCCCTTCTGCGACGCGACCCAGGCGAGGATGTCCGGATTTTCCTCGAGCTGCAGCGTCATCCCGCGGCCGCTCTTCTTGATCTTCTGTTCGACCCGCTCCGCAACGCGGTAATCCGAAACCGCGGCAACGGAAAAGAACGCATCGCAGCCCGGCAGCGCCGCCTTCACGGCCGCCTGCATCTCTCTTGCGGTGCGCACGTCCACGCGCGCGATGCCCGCGGGGGTCGGGAGCGCGACCGGGCCGCTCACGAGCGTGACCTCGGCGCCCGCCTCGCGCGCAGCGCGCGCGACCGCGAAGCCCATTTTTCCCGAGCTTGAGTTGGTGATGACGCGCACCGGGTCGATCGGCTCCACGGTCGGTCCCGCCGTGACGAGCACGCGCTTGCCGGCGAGCGTCTTGGGCTGGAAGAACGCCTCGATCTCGGCGGCGATTTCTGCCGCCTCGAGCATCCGGCCCATCCCGCTTTCCCCGCAGGCCTGGTCGCCGGCGGCCGGCCCGGCGATCAGCACGGCGTCATCGCGCAGCGCGAGCAGGTTGCGCTGCGTTGCGGCGTTCTCCCACATCTCGACATTCATCGCCGGCGCGACCAGCAGCGGGCAGCGGCGCGCGAGCACCAGCGCGGAAAGCAGGTCGTCGGCAAGACCGTGCGCGACCTTGGCGAGGAAATCGGCGCTGGCGGGCGCCACGACGATCAACTCGCGGTCGCGCGAGAGCTCGATGTGACCCATGTTGTCCGGAACGCGCGGGTCCCACAAGTCGGACCACGCAGTCTGCCCGGTGAGCGCCTGAAGCGTCGCCCCTCCGACGAATCGCGTCGCCGCCTCGGTCAGCACCGCGCGCACATTGCAGCCGGCCCTGACCAGCAGGCGCGCCAGCTCGGCCGCTTTGTATGCCGCGATGCCGCCCGTCAAGCCGAGCAGTATTCGCCTGCCTTGCAAGGTCATCGGTTCGCGGGGTCGTGCGTTGAGGGGGAGAGTGGAATTCTAGGGGAATTCACGGAGAGCCGCATGGCGATCGCGGACTGGCCCGCAGCGGAACGGCCGCGCGAGAGGCTTCTCTCGCTCGGCGCGGGCGCGCTCAGCGACGCCGAGCTGCTTGCGGTTTTCCTTCGCACCGGTGCGCGCCGCAAGAGCGCACTCGACCTCGCCCGCGAACTGCTGTCGCGCAGTGGCGGCCTCGCCGGGCTTTTCCGCGTCGATCGTCCGCTCGTCCGCGTGAAGGGCATGGGGCCCGCGAAGGCGGCGCAGCTCGCGGCGGTACTCGAAGTCGCGCGGCGCTGCCTCGCCGAGAACATGCGCACCGAAAGCGCCCTTACCTCGCCCGCGGCGGTGCGCGACTACCTGCGCCTTGCGCTCGGGGCGCGCGAGCACGAAGTGTTCATCGCGCTCTTTCTCGACGCGCAGCACCGTGCCCTGCGCAGCGAGGAGCTTTTTCGCGGCACGCTCGCACAGACCAGCGTCTATCCGCGCGAGGTCGTCAAGGCGGCGCTTGCCGCCAACGCGGCTGCCGTCATCTTTGCGCACAATCACCCCTCCGGGATCGCGCAACCGAGCCGTGCCGACGAATTGCTCACGCGCCAGCTCAAGGAAGCTCTCGCGCTGGTCGACGTCAAGGTGCTCGATCATTTTGTGGTCGCTGGAAACCAGTGCCTGTCGTTCGCCGAGCGCGGACTGCTCTAGGCCTTGGTGCCGGATAGGGTTTCGCGTAAAATGCGACGCTTTTCGCGACCATCCGGAGTTTCCATGTCCAGAGTCTGCCAAGTCACCGGCAAGAAGCCGATGAAGGGTAACCTGGTCTCGCACGCGAACAACAAGACGCGCCGCCTGTACCAGCCGAACCTTCACTACCGCCGTTTCTGGCTCGAGAGCCAGAGCCGCTGGGTGCGGCTGCGCGTGTCGACCGCGGGCCTGCGCAAGATCGACAAGCTCGGCGTCGAGGCGGTGCTCGCCGAAATCCGGGCGAAGAAGAAAGCGGCCTGAGGAGCGCGCCATGCGAGAGAAGATCAAGCTCGAATCGACCGCCGGCACGGGGCACTTCTATACCACCACGAAGAACAAGCGCTCGACGCCGGACAAGATGGAAATCCGCAAATACGATCCACGGGCGCGCAAGCACGTCCTGTACAAGGAGACGAAGCTGAAGTAGCCCGCCTTCGCCGACAAAAAAGCCCGCGCGTGCGGGCTTTTTTATGGGCGCGCCGCGCCTGCTACGCGTAGCAGCGCAACCGGCGGGAAAAGTCGGCCAGCGGTCCGACCCCGCTCGCTTCGGCGCGCTGGCACCAGTCCTGGAGCTGGCGGACAAGCTGTTCGCTGGACGCGCTGGACCGCCCCCACAATGCCACCAGGTCGTCGTGCATCGCGGTCGCGAGCGCGAGCGCCCTCGAACCCTGCAGCGCTTCGGCAAGCCGCGTGCGTTCGGCGGCGGTCAGCCGCTGCAGCCGCGAAAGATATTCCTTGAACGGCCTGAGCGCCTCGGCCTGCTGCGGCGACCAGTGGCGCAGACGCTCCAGCTCCTCGGCATAGGTGCGGCGCAGCGACTTGGCGAAGCGCTGCAGCACGTCGTAGCGGTTGGTGAGGACGGCCTGCAGCGTCTGCGCGTCGCACACCGGTTTGGGCGCTTCGAAGCGCGGCGTCGGCGCGATCTTCTTCACGGTGGCCACGCCGAGCAGCTCGAGCAGGCGGATATACAGCCAGCCAATGTCGAATTCATACCATTTCGACGACAGCTTCGCCGACGCCGGAAACGCGTGATGATTGTTGTGCAGCTCCTCGCCGCCGATCAGGATGCCCCAGGGAACGATGTTGCGGCTGGCGTCCGGCGCGGGCGTCTGCCAGCTGCGGTAGCCCCAAAAGTGACCGATGCCATTGATCACACCCGCCGCCCAGAACGGGATCCAGACTACCTGCACCGCGAAAATCAGCGCGCCGGGGACGATTCCGAACAGCACCACGTCGAGCGTGCCCATGAGCGTGAGGCCGAACAACGCGAATCTCGAGTACACGTTGCGTTCGAGCCAGTCGTCCGGCGTGCCGTGACCGTAGCGCTCCAGCGTTTCTGCGTTGTAGGCCTCCCTCACGTACAGAAGCACCCCGCCCCAGAGCACGCGGTGAATGCCGTAGATCTGCGGGCTGTGCGGATCCTCGGCCGTTTCGCACTTGGCATGATGCTTGCGGTGGATCGCCGCCCATTCCTTGGTCACCATCCCGGTCGTCATCCACAGCCACAGGCGGAAGAAATGCGACACCGCCGGATGCAGATCGAGCGCGCGATGCGCCTGGCAACGATGCAGGAAGATCGTGACCGCGGCGATGGTGACGTGCGTGAAGGCCAGTGCGACAAGCACGACACCCCACCAGGGCAAATCGAACCAACCGGAAAATAACATTGGGAACATTTGTTGTGTGCCGTGAGAAGCGGCGGACGGGGGCGGATTCTACGCGAATCCTCCGTCTCCGCAAGACAATTCGACGCCTGCAAACCGAGTTCGTTCTTGGTTGTGCTCTGCAACAGCCTAACATCCCGACGCGGAAAGGAAATTCCGGTTGCGCGGCAAGGACCTGCAGGAGGCAACGCTAGCGGCGCTCGAATGCCACGGCGAAGAAGCCGTCAGTGCCCTGCAGATGCGGCCAGAGACGAAGCTGCTTCGGCGACTCGAGCGGGATGCGCTGCGCCGCCAGCAGCTCCCCGCAGTCAAGGGGAGCGAACTCGGGATGCTCGGCCGCGAACCGCTCCGCGACCTCGTCGTTCTCCTCCGCGAGCAGGCTGCAGGTCGCGTAAACCAGGCGCCCGCCCGCCTTTACGAGTCTGGACGCGGCGGCAAGGATGCGCGACTGCAGGCGCGCCAGCGCCGCGACCCGCTCGGGCCCATAGCGCCACTTGAGGTCGGGGTTGCGGCGCAGCGTGCCGAATCCGCTGCACGGGGCGTCGACCAGTACCCGATCGAGTTTGCCCGCGAGGCGTTTCACGCGCGCATCGTTTTCTCCGGAAAGGACGACGCGATGAATGTTCGACACACCGGCGCGGGCGGCACGCGGCGCAAGCGCGGCAAGGCGCTTCGGCGATGTGTCCATCGCGTAGAGGCGCCCTGTTCCACGCATCAGCATGGCGAGCGCGAGCGTCTTGCCTCCCGCGCCGGCGCAGAAATCAGCCACCATCTCGCCACGGCGCGGCGCAAGAAGATACGCGAGAAGCTGGCTGCCTTCGTCCTGCACTTCCAGCAGCCCGGCGGCAAACAGCGGGTCGCGGTTGACAGGCGGTCTGCCCTGGATCCGGATGCCCGCCGGCGAATACGGCGTCGGCGTGGCGGTGAATCCGCGCGCGGCGACTTGCGCAAGCGCGGCCTCGCGCGCAACGCGCGCGAGGTTCACGCGCAGATCGAGCGGCGCAGGATTGAGCAGCGCGCGCGCGATCCGCATGGCCTCCATCTCACCGTGCGCCCTGGCGAAGCGCTCCCACAGCCAATCCGGCAGATCGGCCTCCACCGCCGCCGGAACGTCTTCCGCAGCTGCGCGCACGCGCGCCATGACCGCTCGGTCCGCTTCCGGCAGGCGATCGTGCAGCGCACGGGCCGAAAGGCCGTGCACGCGCAGCAGCGCGGCAATGGTGAGCGCGCGCGGCGCGGCGCTGCCCGCCGCCGCTTCGAGCGAGCGCAGACGGCGCAGCACCGTGTACGCGATCTCGGCGACGAACCCGCGCTCGCGCGGGCCGAGCGCCCGGTGCCGGCGGAAATACGCCGAAACCGTCTCGTCCGCGGCTCGCTCGAAGCGCATGAGTTCTGCCAGCAGCGCCTCGGCATGTGCGAGCAACGCAACGTTCACGTTCCCGCGCTCGGGCAGGGAATCTCCGGCATTCACCGCGTGGTTATGCGCACGGCGACCTGGTCCAGCAACGTGCCGTCGCGCTCCGTGACGCGTACGCGTACCGGGACGAATCCGCGGCTAGCCGCGAGCCACACCTCGGCACTGCGGTCGTCGGGTCGCTCCTTCTTGCGGACCAGCCTCAGGGTGTCGAATTCCCCCGCCGGAACGCGGATCCGCTCCCGGCCGGCGGGCCGGTAGACGTGCGTGGAAACGCTCCTGCCATCCGCGACGACGACCGCCGCCTCGGACCGCGGCAGCGCGAAGGCGAAATTCCAGAGGTAGCTGAGACGGTCCTGCTGCCGCAGAGCGGCGGGCCCCTGATTCGGGTCGAACGCGATCCTCCGTGCATCGCGCCCCGGCCGGCGATCTTCGAACTCGCGCGGGTGCAGTCCGTCGGCGGCGACAGCGCCGCGGCTTGTTCGCGTGGCGTCGCCGCTCAGCGCGTAGACACCCCTGCCCTTCCATGTTTCTTCAAGCAGGTAGCGTCGGCCGTCGTGCTCCAGGCGCCCGGTGACATCCGCTACGATCGTGCCGTTGCGCGCGACTTCGTAGGCGATTTCCACGCGCTGCGGCGGTGCCGCGTGGGCCGCGAAGGCGAGCGCAAGGAACGCTGCCCACCCCGGGGCGAAACGGTTACTCGCGATCCGAGCAAACCAGCTGTGCATCGTTTGCGAGATTGCGCACCACGCCGTTCTCGATGACGAGCCGCTCCTCCAGAAACCAGCGGATCGCCGCCGGAAAGACCTGATGTTCCTGCCGCAACACGCGCGCGGCGAGCGTCTGCGGCGTATCCGCCGGCCGTACCGGTACCGCGGCCTGGACGATGATCGGACCATGATCGAGGTCAGCGGTGACGAAGTGAACCGTGCACCCGTGCACCTTCACTCCTGCCGCGAGCGCGCGGGCGTGCGTGTCGAGCCCCGGAAACGCCGGCAGCAGCGACGGATGGATGTTCACCAGACGCCCGGGGTAGCGGCCCACGAAGCCGGCCGTGAGGATGCGCATGAAACCGGCCAGAGCGACCAGCCTGGGCGAGAAACCGTCGATCTCGCTCCCGAGCGCCGCTTCGAACGCTTCCCTCGACGGGTACTCGCGGTGTTCGACGACGCGCGTGGGCACCCCATGCCGGGCGGCGATCTCGAGCCCCCGGGCCTCCGCGCGGTTGCTGATTACGCCGCAAACCGGCAAGCGTGCGGTGAGAATCGCGTCCAGGTTGCTGCCGCGGCCGGAAATGAGGACGACGACCGACATCGCTCCGAATGGTAGCAGGCAAGTCAGTACAGCCGCTTGAGCCGATAGCCGTCGCGCTCCAGCAGCGCGAGCACGCCCTGCGGGCCATACAGGTGCATGACCCCCAGTGCGACGAACGCGCTGCCCTTCCTGACCTGGCGCTGCATGCGGAAGGCCATCACCACGCTGCGATCCGTCACAACGCGCTTCGTGAAGGCGGCGTGGTGCGAGGCAATCTGCGGATGGCGCGCGATGAACTCCTGTTGGATGCGCCAGAGCCTGGCGAGGTCGCGCGCCAGGTACGCCTGCAGCGTCTGCTCGCCCATCGCGACCAGCTCGTCCTGATGCGCGAGCGCGTGCCGCAGGAGCACGATCTGCGAGTCCATCGGGAATTCGTCGAACACGAAGACCTGCTCCTCCACCTCCTCCATCGGATGCACCGGCATGCGGCGCGCACGCGCGAGCGCATGGAGCTGGGCGTCGGGCGACAGGCCTTCGGCCGGCCGCGGGCTTCGCAGATTGAGCAGAACACCCCAGGGCTTGAGCTTGTTGATGAACTCCCGCGTCAGGCCGATCGGCGCCAAGGCCTCGAGCACGCGGGCGAAATCCTCGGGCCCGATCTTGTCCCCCAGCGTCTGGCGATCGTAGAACATCGCCGCCTCGAGGAAGCGTTCCCGGCCGTAGTCTCCCGCGACGTACTCGACGGTGAGCGATCGCGCGCGGTCGAAGGCCTGGCGCGCCGGCGGCGGCAGCTCGGCGAGCCGCGCATCCGCAACGTGCATGGTTCCGTAGACGTAACTCGGTGCCACGCCGGCTTTCGCGACCCGCCAGAGAATGCCCTTGGTGAAGCGCTCGCCCGCCTGCAGGTTCGCCGCGAAGGCGAACGCAAGCAGCGCGAGCAGAGTGCGCGCGCTCACGGCTGCGGCCCGATCATTTTGTCGGAACGGACCCAGGCGTCGAATTCTGCGGCGCTCACGTACCCCAGGGCGAGCGCCGCCTCGCGCAGCGTCGTACCGTCCCGGTGCGCCTTCTTGGCGATCTCGGCCGCGCGGTCGTATCCGATCCGTGGCGTCAGGGCTGTCACCAGCATCAGCGAGCGCTCGACCAGTTCGCGCATCCGGCCCTCGTTCGGCGCGATGCCGCGAGCGCAGTGCTCGTCGAAGCTCGCGATGGCGTCGGCCAGCAGCTGCGCGCTCTGCAGGAAAACGTGGATCAGCAGCGGCTTGTAGGCATTGAGCTCGAAATTGCCCGACGCGCCGCCGATGTTCAGCGCCACGTCGTTGCCGAACACCTGCGCGCACACCATCGTGAGCGCCTCGGCCTGGGTCGGGTTGACCTTGCCGGGCATGATCGAGCTGCCCGGCTCATTCTCCGGGATCGAGATCTCGCCCAGTCCCGAGCGGGGGCCGGAGGAAAGCCACCGGATGTCGTTCGCAATCTTGCTGAGCGCCGCCGCCAGCGTCTTGAGCGCCCCATGCGCGAACACGAGGGCGTCGTGTCCGGCAAGCGCCGCAAATTTGTTCGCCGCGCTGACGAACGGTATTCCCGTCTCCAGGGCGAGCTCACGCGCAACCCGCTGGCCGAACTCGGGATGCGCGTTCAACCCGGTACCCACCGCGGTGCCGCCGATCGCGAGCTCGTACAGTCCGGGAAACGTCGCCTCAAGCGCGTGGCACGCGTGCTCGAGCTGCGCAACGTAGCCGGAGAACTCCTGTCCGAGCGTGAGCGGCGTGGCGTCCTGCAGGTGCGTACGCCCGATCTTGACGATGCCGGCAAAGGCGTCGCGCTTTTGCGCAAGCGTTTCGGCGAGCCGGCGTGCATTCGGGAGCACGCGATCGCGCAGCGCGCCCGCGGCCGCCACGTGCATCGCGCTGGGAAAGACGTCGTTCGTCGACTGGCCGCAATTGACGTCGTCGTTGGGATGCACGAGGCGCCGTTCGCCGCGTTCGCCCCCGAGCAGTTCCGAGGCGCGATTGGCAAGCACTTCGTTGACGTTCATGTTGCTCTGCGTGCCGGAGCCGGTCTGCCACACGAGCAGCGGGAACTCCTCGTCATGGCGGCCACCCAGCACTTCGTCGGCGGCGCGGGCGATTGCTTCGGCCTTGTCCGCATCCAGGATGCCGAGCGACGCGTTGGCGCGCGCCGCGCAACGCTTCACCCGCGCCAGCGCCCGCACCAAGGCCGGCGGCATCCGCTCGGTTCCGATCCGGAAGTGACGCCGGCTTCTCTCGGTCTGCGCACCCCACAGACGCTCGGCCGGAACCTCGATCGGTCCGAAGGCGTCGTGCTCGATCCGGGAGCCGCTCATCGCGGCGAGCAGTTTACTTCTTGAGCAGGCTCCTCAGCATCCAGGCATTCTTCTCGTGGATGTCCATGCGCTGGGTGAGGAGATCAAGCGTCGGCTGGTCATTCGCTTTCTCCGCGAGCGGCAGCACTTCGCGCGCCGTCCGCACCACGGCTTCCTGCGCGTCGATGAGCAGTCGGACCATCCTTTGCGCCTTGGGCACCCCGTCGGTCTCTTTGATGCGGGCGAGCTTCAGATACTCCTTGTAGGTTCCCGGAGCGTAGTGGCCAAGCGCCCGGATGCGCTCGGCAATGGGGTCGATCGCATTCCATGCCTCGGTGTACTGCTCCATGAACATGAGGTGCAGCGTCTGGAACAGCGGCCCCTCGACGTTCCAGTGGAAACTGTGCGTCTTGAGATACAGAAGGTAGGTGTCGGCGAGGACCCGCGATAACCCTTGCGCGATTCGGGCGCGGTCCGCTGCGGCCATGCCGGTGTTGAGAGCCATGAGGGCCTCCTGCCAGGTGTCGGTGGTTGCGATGCACCAAGTCTATCGCCGCGCCGGTGCCTCGCGCCAACGGGAAGTTCTTATCGCCACGATGCGCCGCGACTATCTCACGGCAGGTCGAAAAGCAACGTCACGGCTCCGCCTGGCGCTCGGCGATTTCGCGGTGCACCTCTGCCATGTCGAGCGCCTTCGCCTGCGCCAGCACCTGTTCCAGTCCGGAGGCGGGCAGCGAGCCCGCCTGCTGAAACAGAATCACGTTCTCGCGCAGCACCATGAGCGTCGGGATCGAGCGAATATTGAACGCGCCGGCGAGTTCCTGTTCGTCGTCCGTGTTGACCTTGCCGAACAGGATATCGGGATGCGCCTCCGACGCCTGCTCGAAGATCGGCGCGAACCCGCGGCACGGCCCGCACCACGGCGCCCAGAAGTCCACGATCACGATTGCATGCGCGCGCATCGTGCTCTCGAAGTTGTCTCGGGTCAGCTCGACAGTCGCCACGGAGTTTCCTCTTCCGAAAGTGCGCAGTGTACCCTTGGCCGCGCATGACCATTGGACGTTTTGCCCCGTCGCCGACGGGGCCTTTGCATTTCGGTTCCCTGGTCGCCGCAGTGGCGAGCTGGCTCGACGCCCGCGCTTCGCAGGGAACGTGGCGCGTGCGCATGGAGGACCTGGATCGCGCGCGCGCGCGCCCGGAAGCGGCGGACATCATCCTGCGCCAGCTGGAATCGCTGGGACTGCAGTGGGACGGTTCCGTGGTCTACCAAAGCGCGCGACTGGATGCCTACCGCGCCGCACTCGAGCGGCTCCGGCAGTCCGGACAGGTTTATTGGTGTGGCTGCAGCCGAAAGGAGATCGCGGACTCGGCAATGCGCTACGAAGGCAAGAACGCGTCTCACCCGGTGTCGGATCGCGCCCGCATCTATCCGGGCACCTGCCGCGAGGGCCTGGCCGCGGGAAAACGACCGCGTGCGGTGCGCCTGCGAACAGGGGGTGAACCCGTCGCATTCACCGACCGGCTCCAGGGGGATATCGCGCAAGCCGTGGATCAGGAAATCGGCGATTTCGTCCTGTTCCGCGCCGACGGCCTCTACGCCTACCAGCTTGCGGTGGTGGTCGATGATGCCGATCAGGGCGTCACCGACGTGGTGCGCGGCGCGGATCTGCTCGATTCCACGCCGCGCCAGATCCTGCTGCAGCGGCTGCTCGGATTGCCGACGCCGCGCTATCTGCATGTCCCGGTCGCGGTGAATGGGCGCGGGGAGAAGCTGTCCAAGCAGACGCGCGCGCCGGCCGTGGCGACCGACCGGCCCGCCGAGGAACTGCGTGCCGCACTCGCCTTTCTCGGGCTGCGCGGCGCGCCGCCCGCGGCATCGCCAAGCGAGCTTCTCGCCTGGGGACGCGCGCACTGGTCGGTGCTGCGCCTGCCGGCACGGCGGGCCCTGCGCTGGCCGCCGGGGCCGGCCGCCTAGCCCTATATTTGCCGTTCGGACATCGTTCGCCTACTATACCTAGTAGGCTGAACGAATTCCGCCGAAGGCGGCCGTTGGCATCCGAACATGGGTCAGGTCGTACAGTTTGCCGGACACAGGGCGAAGCGCGCCGCAGGCGCCGGGGAGACGCCCCGCGTACTCGCCGAACAGGCCTATTTCTGCGTCGGTTGCGACACCGACCGCTTTCTGCTCTATCCCGATGGACGCGTGCAATGCGCGCGCTGCGGTTCGCTGATCGAGAACCTGCGCGTCGCCGACGACGAAGCGTACGACGCGTCCTGACGCGGAGGCGCTAGCGGCGTCCCGGCGCCGCGACCGCGGCGAGCGCGGCGAGAATCAGCAGCATCGCGCCGAATTCGAATCGGGTTGGCCGCTCGCCGAGAAACAGCATCCCGGATATCGCGCCGACCACCGGCACCAGGAGCATGCTGAGGGCAAACACGGTGACCGATACCGAGGTTGCAAGCTTGATCCACGCCCAGTGTGCCCAGGCGAATGCGACGATCACGTTGTACCCGATCGCCAGCCAGGCGGCGAGGCTGATGGGAGGCTGCCGGCCCAGCTCGACGACTGCGGCAATCAGAACGATCGGAACGGCACCGAGCAGCATCATCCAGGCGGTGAACACGCCGACGGGCGCCGAGACCGGAAATTTCTTCTGCAGCACCGTGCCCGTAGCCCAGGTCGCGGCCGCCCCGGCCATGAGCAGCGATCCGACGGGCGCCGCGTGCAGCCTCGTGACCTGCTCGGCAAGAAGCAGGGCAAGGCCCGTCAAGCCAAGCGTGATGCCGGCCACCTTGCGGCCGTTCATTCGCTCGCCCAGCAGCCACATCGAGAGCGGGATCGCCCACACCGGCATCGTATAAGCAATGATCGCCGCGCGCCCCGACGGAATCATCGAAACACCGTAGGCGACGAGAACGTTCCAGCACGTGATGTTGAAAAAGGCGAGCAGGGCGAGGCGGCGCCACTGGGCGCGCGGCACCGAGAACGGCGTCGCCTTCGCCCGCAGTACCGCGAAAAGGATCGCGGCGCCTCCCGCGAGGCAGTAGGTACGGAAAGTCCACGGCCCTACTTCGGCGAGTGCGACCTTCATCGCGGTCCAGTTGAATCCCCAAGCGAGCGTCAGCCCGGCGAGTATCCACCACAGCCGGCGCGGCAGACCTTCGTGGGCAGCCTCGCTCACCGCGGCGCGAGCCGTTCTCTCAGCGCCGCCGCGTGCTCTTCGGGCGTCACCATGCCGAACTTCTCGCCGAGCAGAAGCTGCAGGTAGGCGACATCCGAGTTGTACAGCTGGGGATGCAGGTAAAAGCGCGGCAGCAGGCGCGCCGTGAGCCAGTGGCGCCGGACCCGGCCGAATTCGGTATCGGGAAGCAGCGTGAGGTTGAACGCCCAAAGTCCGAGCTGCGCGTAGGCGGCCGCGATGCGCGAGAGGGTTGCGGCGAAGATTTCGATTTCCGCGTCGCCGCATTCACCGAGGGTGCGTCGGCCTGCGATCACCGACTGCGCGTTGCCAAGCATGCCGAGCGGACACCACGGGACCCACCACGCAGCGCGGCCGTCCTCGAGCACCATGCGTCTGCGATCGCCGCGTTCGGCCTCGAGCAGCGCTGCGGGATAGGCGAACCCGTGCCGCTGCAGGAAGCGTGACTCGGCCTCCAGCTCGCGCCGTAGCTCGTTTCCGGGCGTATCGGTGACGATCACCTGCATGTGCGGATGGACCTGCGAGGCGCCGGAGGGCGGCATGTAATTCCACGTCACGATACCCCACGCGTCGCGCCCCCGCATGCCGGCCGCAGCCTCGCCGATGAAATCGCGCGCAAGCTTGAGCGAATCACCGATCATGGCTGCAGGAAATGCGCTCATCGGCACGAAATGCGCGCGCGACATGGCCACGATCGCCGACACGTCGTCGTACGGGAACAGATTGGGGAACAGCACCGCCTCGCCGCGCCGCAGCCGTCCGCCCGGAACGACCGAGTCCGGATAGCGGGGGGTGATGGCATCGATCCGCTCCGGGCAGAACGGGCAGTTCGCGCGCGTCGATTCGGCGAGCGCGGTCAGATCCGGCAAGGCGCGCGGCGGAAACGCGAAGTGGCAGATCCGCGCCGTGTCGCCGGTCAGCGGATCGACGCGCACTTCGCTCTCGATGTCCGACAGTTCGAAACCCTTGCGCGGATCATGCAGGCGGGCGATTTTCTTCCTGGTCCGGAATTCGATCTTGGGCATCTCTCGCGAACGGTCACCGTGCATCTGCAACGCTCACCGTGCATCTGCGACCGATGACGCGCCGCGCGCGCGAATGTGATTGAGCCGGCTCGCTCGGAAATTCACGGCTCGCTACACCACAGTGAGCGGTTGCCCGAGGCCCAGCTCGCGGCGCAGGCGCGCGCAGATTTCACCATGCGTGGCGCCCGCTTCGACGGCGTCTACGACGAGGGCGAAAAGGTTGCCACGCCCCTGCGCGGCCCGTCCTAGATCCCCCAACGCGCGTTCGACTGCGGCGGCCGAGCGCCGCGCCTTGAATGCGGCGAGCCGGCCGAGCTGCGCTTCGATTCGCGCACGGTCCGGATATTCGAGCGCACGGTACTGCTCCGGGCTCTCCTCGATCCGGTAGGCGTTGACGCCGACTACCGTCTGCTCGCCGCTTTCCACGCGCTTCTGGAAGGCAAGCGCCGATTCCCCGATCCTCCGCTGGACGATGCCTTTTTCCACCGCAGCATACATGCCGCCCGCGGCATCGATCGCCGCCATGAGGTCCTCGATGCGCCGCTCCATCTCGCCCGTGAGCGCCTCGACGTAATACGAGCCACCCAGGGGGTCGATCACATCGGTCAGATGAGCCTCCTCGCGCAGGATGTTCTGCGAGGCCACCGCAATGCGCGCCGCGTCCGCGCTGGGCACCGAGAAGGCCTCGTCGTACGCGTCGGTATGCAATGACTGCAGACCACCGAAGATGCCCGCGATGGCTTGCACGGTCACCCTTGCGATATTGTTGAGCGGCTGCTGCCGCGTCAAGTCCACGCCCGAGGTCTGGGCGTGGAATTTGAGGCGCCACGACTTGGGATCGCGCGCACCGACGCGCTCCCGGCACAACCTCGCCCAGATCCGCCGGCCCGCCCGGAATTTGGCAATCTCCTCGAAGAAGCTTATCGAAACGTCGAAGAAGAAAGTGAATCGCGGAAGAAACGCGTCCGGATCCATGCCGCGCGCGCGGCAGTCCTCGGCGTACTGGAGGGCCGAGGAAAGGGTAAACGCCATGGCCTCGGCAGGCGAGGCGCCCGCCTGTTGCATGTGCTGGCCGACCACCGAAAGGGGATTCCAGGCCGGCAGGAACTCGTTCGCGTAGGCGATGTGATCGATGAGGAGCCGCCGCGCGCCGCCAAGTGCCAGCCGGAAGAACATGTGGTTGGCGACGTAATGCGAAATGCAGTCGCTCTGGTTCGAGGTTCCGGCGATCTTTGTCCACGCAATGCCGCGGCGCCTCGCCACCGCAAGCACCATCGCGAGAAGCGTGAACGGTGACGGGTCGTTGAGCGCGCACGAGATTCGATCCAGCGGTACGCCCGCGAGCGCGCGCTCCATGTCCTCGACCGTGTTGATGACGGTGCCGCAAGTACCCAGAAGCTCGAGGTCCACCTGGTCTGCGTCGCAGCCGCGAAAGACGGAATTGCACGGGATCAGCGAGATCGCGGTGGCGCCGTGGGCGAGCATCTCCTTGAGGCGGGCGTTGTAGTCCTCGGGCGCGCCGAGCCCGATCAGCTGGCGCTGCGTCCACGAGCGGCCCCGGTGCATCGAGGCGTAGATTCCGCGCGTGTACGGAAATTCGCCCGGATAGCCCAGTTCGCTGGCGTACGCGGTGCCGGACCAGTCCTGCGGCGTGTAGAGCGGCTGAACCTCGATTCCGGAGCGGTTGACGACTCGCCGCGCCGCGGCGGGCGTCGCCTCGAATGCACCTCGCCAGCGGTGAGCGGCCTGCTCGGAATCTTCCTGCGACGGTATTTCCTGGAACGGCTGGTTCATGACGGGACTCCGGTTCGCAGGCTTCGCGCCCTTGCGCTCAGCTCGCGGATCGCCTGAGCAATGACCTGCAGCGACGTACCGGGATGAAACACGCGCGCGACCCCGGCATCGAGCAGCTGCTTTTCGTCGCCAGGTGGCACGATGCCGCCGACAACGACCTGCACGTCGCCCGCGCCTGCTTTGCGCAGCCCCGCCATCAGTTTCGGCACGAGAAGGTGGTCGCTGGCAAGCGACGAGACGCCAATCACATCCGCGTCCTCCTCGATGGCGAGCTTGATGACTGCCGCGATGTCCTGCCAGGGCGGCGTATACACAACCTCCATGCCGGCGTCGCGAAGCGACGCAGCAATCACGCGGCTGCCGCGATCATGACCGTCGAGCCCGATCTTCGTGACAACGACCTTCGGCGGCGGATCCGTGCGCAAACCGCCCTGTGCCCGGGACTCATCGGACATGCTGTGCCTCGCGCAGGATGGCTACAAATTTGCGCGCCAGGCTCGTCGGCGTGTCGCGGCCGGCGGGTCGCGCCCTGTGCGCGCCGGGCGCATGTTCCGCGTACCAGAAGCGCGCCCAGTTGAGCGCGCCGAGAAGCATCAACCGCAAGACCCTGCGGTCCGCCCCGTTGGGCAGCGGCAGGGCGGACACCAGGTCCCGGAACTGTTTTTCGTATTCGGAGCGAAGCGCCTTCAGGCGTGCCGAAGCGCCGGGCACGTCGGATGGCAATACGCGGACCAGCACCTGCGCATAATCGCTGCTGCGAAGGACGGTTTCCAGGTGGGCGCCACATGCGGCCTCGAGCCGCGCCCAGGGCTCCTGCGCAGGGGCCACCGCAGCTCGCACGGCCTTTTGCAGCTCGCCCACGCCCGCGCGGTATACCGCAACGAGCAAATCCTCCTTAGCCGCAAAGTGGTAGTAGAGCGAGCCCGGAAGCATGTCGCACGCATCGGCGATGTCGCGCATCGAGGTCGCCGCATAGCCGCGCGCGGCGAACAGCCGCGCGGCCGCATCCAGAACGTCAGGGAGGCGGTTATCCGTGCGCGCCAATCGAGTAAGCCTGGAAGCCAAGTTGCGGAAGAAAACAAACGATCGTTTTTTAATGCTAGCGCGCGAACCGGGCGGCGGCAACTAGAGAACAGTGCGTTTCAAACGAGAACGCATGATTCGCAGCGCTGCCTCAAAAGGTTTTGTGCGATACATCAAACAGTTAAGGCATAACTAGGAAAGTGCTTGACTTCTAACGTAATAAAATTAGAATTGCTCTTGCTGCACTGCACCATTCACTAACCGAATCACAAAGTTCACTTTTGTTGACAGGAGATTGGTATGTACGTAACCCCGGAGCAGATTCAAGCGGCTAACAAGGCCAATGTGGAAGCGGCGCTGACGCTGGCGGCCACGCACTACGCGGCGCTGGAGAGGCTCGGCGCGCTCAACGCCGGAGCGCTCAAGAGCGCCTT
>Ga0114945_10000039_pt1 | contig 67967 bp, 71 predicted proteins | sample OV2TP3_FD_87194 | JGI IMG/M metagenome (GOLD analysis project Ga0114945, IMG submission 87194) | Hot spring microbial communities from Beatty, Nevada to study Microbial Dark Matter (Phase II) - OV2 TP3 | ecosystem: Environmental > Aquatic > Thermal springs > Hot (42-90C) | place: USA: Beatty... | reverse complement strand
GGGAGGAATCGTGCCGATGAAGGGTGGTACATTAGCTGAGAAAGCGGCGAATGCTGCAGCCTTGCAAAACCGCATCAATGGTATGGATCCAGAATTGGCTAATATGGTTAACTCGGCTAGTAAAGGGTTTAGGCAAAATATGGCTATGATGGAACGCGGTGCTATTTTTGATGATTTTGGCGATACCATTGATGCCGCGGCTATGGGGCTTGACAGCCCTTATGATATTGCTTTTTATCCTTTTGGGACTTCGGAATTCCCGCAGGTTCAGGGTTTGTTTAGGTGACAATAAATTTATGAAACGTTACTTTTTTTTAATTCTGATATTTATTGCACTGTTGGCTCCAATGAGAGTTGAGGCGGGCAAAAAACCGCCTTCCGGTCCGCAATACCCCTCGGCCGAACAGCAGCAGGCTTTTACTGAACAATTCTGGGAGGCTGTGGATGGAGGACCAGAGGCATTTAACCAGTTTGAGCTGGAGATCATGGGAAAACCAGGGGCTCAAGGTGATATCGAAGCCAAGATGTTGGAAAACTTAAAGAATGGAAAAGCCCCAGACGGAAGCGAATCCAAAGGTTTTCGTGGCGATCCTAATGATAAGGGCCCAAGCGACTGGTCGGATTGGAATATTGAGACAGATGCCGACGGAAACGTTACTGGTTTTAAAGAAAAAGATTTTGAAGCAAAAGATAAAAACGGCGATGGGGAGATTTCCGATGAAGAGCGTGCGGAATGGGACGAGAAAAAGAAAAAAGAGCATGAAGAAGCCGGTGGCGCTCCGGGTGAGGTGGATAAACCGCCGGATTGGGATCAAGACCGCGACGGCAAGCCTGATCCAGGCTTTGAGCTCGATTGTTATCGATGCGTGAAGAGGCCTCTTATCGAACCGCAATGCCAGGATGGCGCACCAGGCCCATGTCCCGGCACGTGTTCGTCGGACCAGCAATGTTTTCAACATGTTGAGAAGTATGGTGCTCGTGAATTAATTTGTCATAACTGCGGGCCAAAAGAAGAAGAGGTTCCATTCTGTGAGGCCTGCGGATTTTCTTCTGATCCCAGTTGCGGCGGCCAGTGTAAGCAAGGCCCGTGTGTCCCCATCGACGTCAATGTGGATTCCTGTAAAGTCATTCCGACCATGCAGACCCGCGAACGCGGTTCGACCCAACGTTGTTATACCTGCATGAGGATTACGGAAATCGAGATTACGTGGATTATTATCATTATCGAAACACCGTATGAACGATTTGTTTTAGAGAAAGGAAAACAGGACGGGTTTAAACCGACCTCGGTCATGGCTTTGGCGAAAGTGGATAAGGCCAGTGGGATGATTCAAAATACTTTCGGTGAGCTTAAACCGGTTATGGATTTTATGGGCGGATTTAATATCGGTTTAGGACCGATGGGCTTGGCGACAAGCGGCAAAATCGGTATGGATCAACTCTCGAGTCTTCTGTCCAGTAAATTATCGAGCGGCGGCAGTTTTGGCGCGGATTGCTTTGGCGATGCAGTTAAAGAAGCCGATAAGGAAGCAGTCAGTCAAGGTATGCCAACGAGCGAAGATATCAAAGGAACAGGCAAAGAACGCAAGAAAGATAAGGTCAAAGGGGAAAGTGAAGTCTTTAGCGAAGAGCAATTGAAAATAGGTGATAAAGCTGGCAATCCGGCTGTGACAGGACCGATTGTCGCCTGTGGCAATGAAGGACGTAATAAAGTTTTAAGGATTTATGATGCGAGCGGTGCGCTCGTAGATACCATCACGCAAGCGATGCTCAAGGCTAATCCCAGTATTATCACCGAAAAACTTGGATTTGCTCAACAAGTCACGGATATGTTCATTCAAAAAAGCGGTATTGATTTTGCGGGGTATATCGAGCAGTTTACTGGTCTGCCAATTAAAGATATGCAGTCCTATGCCGCCAAGGTCGCTCAGATCAAATCTCAGATTGATCAAGTGGTGGATAAAGCGGCCACTAAGAAAAAGAAGAAACAGGAAGAAGAGAAAATTATTATTCCCAATGATCCGTTATTCTTGTCGAAAGATGCCGGCAAACCCAAGAGCCAAGTCAAAGAACGGATGAAAAGTGTGGTCGCGTCTGTATTTGAAACGGCGGCAGGGACGACACCATCAGAACGCAAAAAAGAAGGTCCCAAGATCGAAGATCAATGGGGGGTTCGTGAAGTTGGGTTTACGGATGAATCTGACCCCAATTCCGCTTGGAATGTGGTTGACATGGAGCAAAAGAACGTGGTGGTGGCGGTTGTTGATTCTGGTTTGGATATATCGCATCCGGATGCGCCGCAGTACATATGGACGAATCCTAAAGAAATTCCCGACAATGGCGTTGATGATGACAACGATGGTTTTGTAGACGATATCCATGGCTGGAATTTCTTGAATGAAAATCATGATTTCACCGATATTCGCGGTCATGGGACGTTTGTGGCCGGCATTATTGCAGCGAAATATAACAATGGTATCGGGATCGCTGGCATTAATCCCGGCGCTGTAATCATGCCCATTAAGGTGGCGGATGAGGAAGGGGTAACAAACAGTTTAAATATTTATCGCGGGATCAATTATGCGGTCAATCACGGGGCAAAAGTCATCAATGTCAGTTTAGGCGCAAGAAGTATTTCCAAACTTGAACAACAAGCCATCGAGCGGGCGCAAGCGATGGGAGCGTTGGTTGTGGTTGCCTCGGGCAATGGCAATGACAATATAATGGAGTTTGGACCATCCTCGTCAAAGTATGGATTGGCGGTGGGTCAAATTGATTTTAATGGGCAACGTTCTACCGTCTCCAACTGGGGGCCTAATTTAGCTTTGGTTGCCCCAGGCGAACAGATTTATTCTCTTTGTTCGAAAGATAATAAACACGTTTTACCGTCGATCAAAAAGGAGGGGTATTATAAACAAGATGGGACGTCATTCTCCACACCGATGGTGGCCGCGACCGCCTCTTTGATATGGGCCAAGAATCCAAATTTAACCAACCGCCAAGTGGCGGATATCCTTTTGGCTACGGCTACTGATATGGAAAAACCGGGTTGGGATGGCATGACCGGCTATGGACTTTTGAATGCAGCCTCGGCCTTGAGAGCCAACGTGGATCAGCAACTGATTTTGATGTTTACGAATTTACGTGTCAATCGTGATATGCATGATAAAGTGATATCAATCGACGTTTTTGGGACCGTGCGCGGCCGGTTTAAGGAATTTACCATTGAGGTCGGTAAGGGAAAAAATCCCGGTGGATTTGAGACGGTTGCCGGTCCATTCAATCAGCCATATAATTATCAGCATATCGCCCGATTAAACGTTCAGAAGGTTTTGCGCGGCAGCAATGACTGGGTTTTAAGGATCAAGGCCGTTGATGAAACAGGAACTGAACGGATCGCCTCAACCCCCTTTACCTTGTCGGATAAATCATCAGCAAAATCCCACGAAGATATCTATTATGCCAAATAATAGCTCCATCCCTTTCGAGATGTCAAAGGGGTAGCAAAGCCGCAGGTTATTGTTAATGATGAGTTGAGGTACGAAGCCGGTTAAATAATCGATCTATGGGATTCTGTAAGAGAAGTCAGAAGCCAGAGGTAAGAAGTCAGAATAAGATTTTTCTGACCTCTTGCTTCTAAAAGAAGATATGCCTTCCATCAAAGACAAAATCGCTGTTGTTACCGGTGCCAATCGCGGGATTGGATTTGAGATTTGTCGACAATTGGCTAAAAAAGGGATTCTGGTCATTCTCACTAGCCGTGACGAGAAAAAAGGTTTAACGGCCTGCAAAGAATTAGAAAAGGAAGAACGACCGGTGCGTTTTCATCAGCTTGACGTAACTCATGCCGGAAGCATTCAAACCTTTAAGTCATTTCTTGAAAAAGAATTTGGGCGATGCGATATTTTGATTAACAATGCCGGTATTTTTCCGGATAAGTCCGCTAACAATAAACCGCCGAGTGTATTTAGTGCTCAGCCATCGACCATCCGTGAGGCTATGGAAACGAATGTCTATGGCCCGTTACTTTTGTGTCAGGCTCTTGTTCCCTTGATGCAAAAAGACAATTACGGCCGTATTGTCAATCTCTCTAGCGGCATGGGACAGCTGACGGATATGAACGGCGGCTATCCCGGCTATCGGATCTCAAAAACCGCCATCAATGCCCTCACCCGTATTCTGAACGATGAATTAATGGGTTCTAACATTCTCGTCAACAGCATGTGTCCTGGGTGGGTGAAGACGGATATGGGAGGCCCTAATGCGCCTCGTTCCGTTGAAGAAGGGGCCGATACTGCCATTTGGCTCGCTACCCTTCCTGACAACGGCCCGCGTGGTAAATTCTTTCGGGATCGCAAGGAAATACCTTGGTGATTCTTAGACTATAGACAAAAGATCATAGACAATAGACTAAAAACTTTTTAAGGTCTATGGTCGATAGTCAATGGTCTCTGGTCTTATGAAAATTTATCAATTAACCAAATCCGTTCTCAGCTTTCGCAACAACGCCGTTGAGTTCTTAAACGGTTTGACCACAAACGATATGGACAAGCCGTGGAATGCGTTTGTCGATATTCACGGACGTATCATCGCCGTTTTTGATCAGATAAAGATGAGCGATGAAGAGGTTTGGTGTGTGGTCGAGACTAACTTTGCTGAAGATGTTTTAAGCCATATCGATCGTTACGCCAAGTTAAGCGGCGTCAAAGTTGAACGAAAAGATAATTATCATGTTTATTTTGATTTAGACGGGGATGCCCTGACGCAAAAAGGTGATAACACGATTTCGCAGAAAAAAGGACGGCTCTTGATTACACAAAGAGTTTTGTCAGCGAATGTTTCAGAAGAAGAATTTACACTTTTTCGCGTGAAAAATAATATCCCGTGGTTAGGAGTAGATTTTCAAAAAGATGAATTTTTGCTGAATGTTAGTGAAACGGATCATGTGTCTTATACGAAGGGATGTTTTTTAGGCCAAGAACCAATTGCCAAGGTGCATAGTCGTTCGAAGCCGAGTTGGAGGTTGGTCGTGAAGGCCGAGGAAGAGTGCAATGAGGAAGAAAAGCAGAAAATGACCTCAAAAGTTAAGGATCACCCGACAGGAAAAATTTTAGGGTTTGTTTTTGTGAGAAATTTGTAGTTCGGAAACGAGGGACAGTGTCTTCTGAAATTCTCTTATTCCGGAGGCTCCCCAATATAAGTTATACAGTGACAAGTTTCGTCACAATAATGCTGGGTACCCAGAGGTTCCTCGGTTGAATAACAAGGGGCAGGATCTCCATCACATTGTTCATTAGTTCCTACGATTCCATTACCACATGTGGAAGGGGTTCGCAATTTTTGCATTAGAAAGTTACTTGTACTTTGACACATAGCCTCTGGAATAACACTCGGAGGGAAAAAAGTAGGCGTCTGGTTGTAAGGGTGAGGACTACTTCCATCTCGGCGGTCCCACCTCTGCCAGTCATAAATATTAATTAAACAGCCACAATATTCTCCTTCAGGAATGAGCTGACAGCCTGGAGGCGGGCCTGTTTGCGCATAGCTTAGAGAGCTTTGAAATGATATTAAGACTAATAGACTCACCAAAAATATTAAGGTTTTCATTTTCATTTTTTCTCCTCATTCTATGGGTTTAATGTAGCTTTATAGTGAAAGTATAACCTACCGCAAAAAAAAACAAGACCTTTGGGCTAGTTTTGTGAAAGCGCTTTCTTCAAATAATTCATGGCGAAGGGGAGTAAGAGCGAGCCCATTGCTTCTTACTTCATTATTAAGAAAGAGGGGCATAAAAATATCTTGACTTTAGTCAATATCTTGAGTAAAATTACTCTGTATATTGAGTAATTATTAGGAGAACAAAATGTATAAAAGAAGCATGACCGAGACCTTAAGCAAGCGTCTAAAGGAAAAAAGAGGCTTTATTCAGGTCATTGTGGGACCACGACAAGTTGGCAAGACTACGGCCATTCAGCAAATTCTTAAAGGAATCCACACTCCTTCTTATTATGCCGCCGCCGATTTGCCGGCGCCGCCCGATACCCAATGGATTTCACGGCAATGGGATTTAGCGCGCCTGAAGTTAAAGGAGGCCCCTGAAGGTATCTTAGTCCTTGATGAGGTGCAAAAGATCCCTCAGTGGTCCAATGAAGTCAAACGTTTGTGGGATGAAGATACCCGCTTGAGGCACAACATGCATGTGGTGATTTTAGGTTCATCGGCGCTTTTAATCCAAAAAGGGTTGACTGAGAGTTTGGCAGGGAGGTTTGAGCTTATCCGCTTTCCGCATTGGTCCTGGCAAGAATGCAAAAAATGTTTTGGCTGGTCCCTGGATCAATATATTTATTTTGGTGGTTATCCGGGCGCAGCCGAATTAATCAGCGATGAGAAGCGCTGGGGACAATATCTTCGCGATTCTTTAATTGAAACAACATTGTCGAAAGATATTTTGCTTCTCAATCGCGTTGAAAAACCTGCTTTGCTGCGGCAATTATTTGTTTTAGCCTGCGAGTATGGCGGCCAAATTTTGTCTTATCAAAAGATTATGGGGCAGTTAACAGGGGCGGGCAATACCACCACTATCGCTCATTATCAAAGGCTTCTTGAATCAGCTTTTTTGATAGTGGGTCTACCCAAATGGTCCGGGAATATTATCCGTCGTCGAAACTCAACGCCCAAGTGGCTGCCGTTAAATACCGGACTTTGTAGCGCCCTGGCGAATCGCAGTTTCAAAGAAGGGAAAGAAGATGCGGAATGGTGGGGACGGTTGGTAGAGGTGGCTGTGGGCGCTCATCTTGTCAATGAAGGGCTCTTGGAGGGTGTGGATGTGTATTATTGGCGTCAGGGAAATTATGAGGTGGATTTTGTTATAAGAAAAGGGAAAAAAATACTGGCCTTTGAAATTAAGAGCGGCAAACGCCCCAGGACAATCTCGGGCTTGGAAAAGTTTTCCCAGAAGTACCGGGGCATAAAAACGCTCGTCGTAGGTGGTGCGGAAGTCGGCCTGCAAAAATTTCTGGAGACCCCCTTAAGGACTTGGCTGGAATAAAGGAACTGAAAGAGAAGGCCAAAATGACCTCGAAAGTTAAAGAGTTGCAGACAGGAAAGAAAATAAACACCTGGTGTTTGTTTTCTAACTTGACAATGTGTATTATATGCTGTATAAATTATACAGGAGGTGATGTGTATGGTTCGGCTTAATATCACTATGCCAGAAGAATTGGTTGAGCAATTGCGCCGCGTGAGAAACAAGAGTCAATTCATTGCCCAAGCTTTGCGGGAGAAATTCCAAAAGGAAAGAGAGAAGAAATTAAGAGGTCTTCTCATTGAAGGTTATAAAAGTTCGGCTAAAGAAGATAGGGTTGTTGAAAAGGATTGGGATGCGACCCTTAATGAGGGGTGGAGTTGATGGATTTTCCTAAACGAGGGGAAATTTGGTATGTAAACTTGGATCCCACCCTTGGGGCTGAAATCAAAAAAACTCGCCCGGCGCTTATCATTTCCAATGACGTCAATAATGAGTATGCCGCCACCATAACCGTTCTTCCCATTACCGATAAGGGAGAAAAAGTTTATCCTTTCGAGGTGGCTTTAAATCCACATAAAACCGGCCTTAACAAAGAATCAAAAGTAAAATGCCAACAGATTCGCACGGTTGATAAAGTGCGTCTTATTAAGAAAGTTGGCCAAGTTGATGAAGATATAGTGCAGGCCATTCAATCAGCCTTGAGGATACACTTAGGGATAACGGAAGATTGAAATAATTTAAACCACAAGGTTTAATGAGCTTATAGATTAATCTTTGTCAGCAACTAAAATTAGTGGTATTATATACGTCAATTTAGGATATCAGAACATCAGAAAATCAGAATATCAGGTTAAAAAATATGGCCAACATCCGCACCAAATCCGTCCATACCGGCGTTTATAAGGATAAGACCTTTAATTCGGTCACAACACCTATTTATCCGACCTCAACGTTTTATTTCGATGCGTTGGGTAAAAACAAAGGCTACGATTATACCCGCAGCGGCAATCCGACCCGTACCGCGTTGGAGGAGAACATTACGGCTCTGGAAGAGGGCGTGGCCTGTTCGGTCACTGCCACTGGCATGGCCGCGATCACCGCTGTTTTGTTTTTGTTTAAGCCAGGAGATCACATTGTCACCGGCGATGATATTTACGGCGGATCGTATCGGCTTTTTAAATACGTCTTTGAACCGCTTGGCTATGAATTTTCTTTTATTAACATGAGGGATTTGGAAGCTGTCAAAAAAGCCATCAAATCCAACACTAAAATGGTTTGGATTGAGACGCCATCTAATCCGCTTTTGAATATTATTGATATTGAGGCCGTAACCAAGATTGCCAAAAAGAAGAATATTTTGAGTGCGGTGGACAATACGTTCCTTTCGCCGTATTTTCAGAAACCCTTTGAATTTGGAGTTGATTTAGTTGTTCACTCGACTACGAAATACTTGAACGGCCACAGCGATGTGGTCGGCGGGGCGATTATTTATGGCAATAAACAGCTCGAAGAGCGGATGAGATATTTAGTGAATGCCCTTGGTGTGTCGGAATCACCATTCGATTGCTGGTTGGTTTTGCGCGGGGTTAAGACGCTGGCGCAAAGGATGGAGGCGCATCAGGCCAATGCGTTGGCGATTGCCCAATTCTTAGAGAAGCACAAAAGTGTGAAAAAGGTTTATTATCCGGGTTTAAAAAGTCATCCCCAGCAGGAGCTTATTAAAAAACAGATGAAAGGCTTTGGCGGGATGTTGGCCTTTGAGTTGGATACCAAGAAAGTTCCTCTGGATAAATTCTATAGCAAACTGAAATATTTTTGTCTGGCGGAATCGTTAGGCGGTATTGAATCCTTGATTGAAAGCCCTTGGTTCATGAGCCACTCCTCGATGGGCGAAAAAGCTTTAAAAACGTCGGGGATTATCCAAGAAACCATTCGTGTTTCCGCCGGTATTGAAAGCGCCCAAGACCTCATTGACGATTTAGCGAACGCCCTCAAAGGATAATCGCCACAACTCTTTTTTGATTTAGTTTAAGTATCCTTCAATTGTTTTAGTGGTATTATGCCTTCTTCATCCAACCGCGACTCCAATTATTACTCGTCTGATCCCGATGTGCTCTTGATGATGGATTTTCAAAAGGGCAACAAGGCTTCTTTTGAAACCCTCATGCATAAATATTATGGTCGTGTTTTAAATTTTGTTTATCGTTTTATCGGTCGCAAAGATATCGCCGAAGATTTGACCCAAGAAGTGTTTATTAAAGTCTATCAAAGCGTTGCTTCGTATCGCCCGCAGGCAAAATTTCAGACGTGGGTTTTTACGATTGCGCGCAATGCCAGTTTGAATGAACTGCGCAAACTCAATCAGACAAGTTTCTCCCTTGATGAAACGCTTGAAAATGAAGAAGGGGAGGCCCTGAGACCACAAATGGAAGATCCCAAGACTTCGTTGCCCGACATAAAAGTCCTAGAAGAAGAAAAAATCGCCCTTATTCAAACAGCGATTCAGAGTTTACCGGCGAATCAGCGGACGGCAGTGTTGCTGCGTCGTTATGAGGAATTTTCCTATGAGGAGATTGCCAAGACCATGAACTGTTCGGTGGAGGCTGTCAAATCGCTTTTGAGTCGGGCGAAGGAGAATTTAAAGATAAAATTATCCAAATTACTGCGTGACTGAAAATGAAATCGAGAGGCAAAAATTTACGCGAAACTTTTATATATATTATGTGTTTAATAAATGGAGGTATTTAAAATGCAGTGTGAAGAAGTAAAGAAGTTGCTCCCTAATTTTTTAGATGACGAGCTTAAACCCGACGAAAAGACTGATATTCAGGTTCATTTGAGTTCATGCGAGGTTTGTCAAAAGGAACTTAAGGCCTATCGGAATTCGTGGGAACTTTTAAAACAGTGGTCGGATTTGGAACCTCAGCCGGCCTATCTCTCCCGTTTTTGGACAGAGTTGGCGTTGCGTACGCCATGGTATACCTCGTTTTTGCGTGAATTACGCCTTCGTTTCTTAACACCTAAAATAGCTACCGTTTGGATTACGGCCTGCCTGCTTTTGGCCGTGAGTATTTTGATCGCCAAGCACTATTGGCAAATTCAAGAGGTGGAGATGGTTTTAACTAATCTTCCTTTAGAAGAAGTGGAATTGATTGAAAATATCGAATTGGCAGAAAATTATGAGGTCATCCAAGACATGGATTTATTAGAAGATTTGGAGGTCTTAGAAAATTGGGAAAATGGGAAATCGTAGATTAAGGCCATGGTGTGTCCAAGGGCTTTGTTGGGCCATGATGATATTTTTTGCATGGCAGAGTACCATGCAGGCCGAGGAGAGTGAGCCCAAGTTCAGTCACCGAGATCAGGAAATTATTGAAAATTTAGAATTACTTGAGGTTTTAGAGTTGCTCGAAGAGGAAGACCAAGAGTTTTTGTTGCATTACGATTCTATGAATGAAGTTGAGGATGATTCTTTAAGTGTGCAAAAGGATGATGAACAAAATGAATAAGAATAAATATCTTTTTGGGATATTTTTAATGGCGGTGATTCTTCTTATGGGAATACCTTTCGCTGATGCGGCAGAGGAGAAAGATGAGCCAGCTATGGAAGATACGGAAAATATTAAAAAATGGCAAAGTCTTTCCGAGGACAAAAAAGAAAAGATGCGTCAGCGCTATCAACGTTATCAATCCATCGAGGAGGATAAGAAGAAGAAAATCCTTGAAAAATATTATCGTTATAAGAGTCTTTCGCCACAACAAAAGCAGCGGGTGCGGCAGAATTGGGAAAAATTTAAGAACGAATCGCCAGTTTTAAAGGAAAGGATGCGCGCTAAATATAAGCGTTGGCAAGATTTATCCGAAGAGGAAAAGTATCGCTTGCATCAACGTCACGAACGTTTACGCCACATGACTCCCGAGCAAAAGCAAAAGCTTATCCAAAAACGAGAAAAGTGGCATTCCCTTCCGTCTGAAAAGCGACAACAATTGCGTCGTGAATATAAGGAAAAAAATCCTTCCCCGTTACCATCCAAACCTTTTAAACGGCCAGCCGCACGGTTTAAGGAAACGTAAGGTTTTTTAAAATATCGGCTGTGTCCTTGATAAATATTTATAGAAAAATTACTACCTTTTTGTTATCATAGCCCCATGAAAAATTTGTTTGTAGGGGGACTTTTGTTATTGTCCAGTATGACGGCTGTCCGGATGGCCGAGGCGGTTAGTTTAACAGATATCGAAACCGCCATTATTCAGAAAAATTTTTTAGAAGCGGAACAACTCGCCAGGAGTTTTATCAGCCAAAATCCCTCCAAGGCCGAATCCGATCAAGCCCAATATTATCTTGGATTAAGTCTCTTGTGGTTAGGGAAGCACCGTCAGGCGCATGATATCTTTAGCCAACTGTTAAGTTATCAGCCCGAAATAAAATTGCGTGACAAAGTCCCTTTGGGTATTATCGATGTTCATTATATGGATGGGAAATATCAAGAAGCTATTTTGTTGGCCAAGGAGCTTTTAAAAACCAGTCCGAGATCAGAAAGTGAAAGTTTGATTTATTTAAAATTGGCACGGGCCAATTTAAAGCTAGCGCGCTGGGGGGAGGCCCAGAAATATTTAAAAAAAATTGTTAAGGAATTTTCTCAGAGCCCCGAGGCCCATATCGCCAAACAACTTTTAGAGGAAAAACAATATTTTGCCGTTCAGGTGGGCGCGTTCTTGGACCGAGCAAAGGCGGAACAGCTTGTCGTAGAATTAAAACAAAGAGGTGAATATGTCTATATTGTCGAAACGACCGACAGTGCCGGACGACAGTTTTATCGAGTCAGGGTTGGTCAGTTGGCCATCCTCGATGAGGCCAATAAATTGAGTCAAAAATTATCCAGTTTAGGTTATCCCACCCAGGTTTATCCGTAAAATAAAAATTGATAGAAATGCATAGAAATAGATAGAAATTAAGGGAAGTAGTAATTAATTTCAATTTATTTCAATGTATTTCGTCCTTTTTCAATTAATTATGAATAAGATTATTTTTATCGTTGGTCCCACGGCGGTGGGGAAAACCGAAGTTTCGATTTTATTAGCCAAGAAATTAAAAGGAGAGATTGTCTCCTGTGATTCCATGCAAATTTATAAAGAGGTCAACATTGCCAGCAATAAACCAACCCCTGCCCAACTTAAGAAAATAAGACATCATCTGATCGGTATTGTTTCGGTCAAGGATAATTTTGATGTGGCCGCTTTCAACAGGCAAGCCCTCAAGGCCATTGCGGCTATCCACCGTAAGGACAAGATACCTATCGTAGTTGGCGGAAGCGGATTGTATATGCGGGTTTTGTTGGATGGGATTTTTCAGGGAGGGGAAAGGGAAAAACGGATTCGAGAAGATTTGGTTCAACAACTGAAGACCCATGGTCATGCATTTTTTTATGAAAAACTCAAAGAGGTCGATTCACAAGCTGCCCTCAAAATTCATCCGCATGATGGCCGACGGATTATTCGAGCGCTCGAGGTGTACATGGCCAAAGGCCAACGCATTTCCAAATTGCAAAAAAAGCGTAGAGGTTTATGGGGAGAGCATGATATATCTATATTTGCCTTAACGATGGATAGACAGTTGCTTTATCAAAGAATCGATAGAAGGGTTGAGGCGATGTTTGCTCAGGGTTTGGTGATGGAGATCAAAAAATTATTGTCTATGCCTTTGAGTTTAACCGCGCAGCATATTATAGGTGTGAAAGAGGTGGGGGGGTATCTACGCGGTGCGTATGATTTGGCGCGCGCTCAATATTTAATGCAACGCAACACCCGTCATTTTGCCAAGAGACAGTTAACATGGTTTAGAAAAGATAAACGACTTCACTGGATTGAACTTAAACCACATGTTAAACTTGAACAGATAGTAGACGACATGATGTCACAAGTCACAAAGTCACATAGCCACAAGTAAAAACTTAATCTACGTGTGACAGTGCCCCTCGACTTCGCTCGGGGTCCTGCCCGCCGCTTCGCGGCTGAAGCCGCGGGCCGGGGAGCTTGTCGAAGGATGACCCTGTGACTGTGTGACTTTTATTTATGAAAGAAAGAGTCCTTTTAGCGATTGTCGATTATAAACGCCATAACGGCTGGCCGTTAGAGGAAATGACCAAAGAGATGGAGGAATTGGTCCTTGCTTGCCGGGGGGAGGTGATTCAATCTGTCCACTGTCCAGTGGATAAACCCAATCCCGCTTATCTTATCGGTGAGGGAAAGGTCCACGAGATTGCTGACCTCTCCCATATCCACAAAATCAATACGGTTGTTTTCAGTGACGATTTAAAGGGAACGCAGCAACGCAATATCGAAGAGATTTTGGAGGTCAAGACCATAGATCGGACTCAGTTAATTTTAGACATATTTGCTCGACGGGCAACATCGCAAGAGGGGAAAATGCAAGTAGAGTTAGCCCAGTTGCAATACCTTTTACCGCGCTTAGTAGGCAAGGGAATTGAATTGTCACGCTTAGGGGGTGGTATCGGTACGTTGGGACCTGGCGAAACAAAATTGGAAGTAGATAGACGACGCATTGGCCAGCGCATTGATCGCTTGAAGAAAGGTCTTAAGGAAGTCGCAGCGGATCGTGGCCTAAAGCGAAAAAAGCGTCAAGATCAAGGGATTCCCTTAATTTCGATAGTCGGCTATACGAATGCCGGCAAGTCAACGCTCTTGAATGCTTTGACCCAAGCAGACCAAAAAATGGATGATGCCGTTTTCACAACCCTGGATTCGCTGTCGCGGCAGTACATCCTACCCAATAAACAGAAGGTCATCATTTCGGATACCGTCGGTTTTATTCATGAATTGCCGCACCATCTTATTGAATCTTTTAAGGCCACCTTAGAGGAGGTCAAAGAGGCAGATTTACTTTTGCATGTGGTGGATGTTAGCCATCCACTGTTTCGTAATCTCTATGAAGCGGTCATAGATGTTTTAAAGCAGATTGGCGCGATGAATAAACCGACGATTGTCGTATTTAACAAAATTGATAAACTTACAGATAAACAGTGGCTCAAGGATCTCCAGCACAATTACGAAAATGCCGTATGTATTTCAGCCTTAAAAGGCGAGGGCTTGCCAGAGCTTAATAGGAAAATGAGTGAGATGCTCTCTCATTTGTTGGTCGAAATTGATGTCGTCATCCCTATCCATCGTATGGATCTTGTTAATCTGGCCCACACCGAAGGACAAGTCTACGCGGTTAAATATTACAATGAGACCATAAACCTCCGCGCTGCCGTTCCCGCCCATCTCGTTACTCGATTTAAAAGCTAAAATGTTATAGAGTAGACCGAAAAGACTGTTTGTTTTTCTAGCCAAATTGGTTATTTAAATTAATTAATTTTGTTAGAAAAACTTTACAAAATGATTAGATTATGCTATACATTAACTGGGTAGCAAGGAGGAGGAGATGAAAATTAAAACTCTGAAAGAAATCTCCCCGAAGGAATTCCATGTAGACATTGACCCGGAAGAGCCGCTTTTTATCATCAGTGTTGTGAGTGACATGGTGAAGATTCCAATTTGGACGTTACGCAAGCTCGATGACATGGGGGTTGTTCAACCCCAGCGGATCGGAAAAAAAACACGGTGTTATTCGCAGTCTCAGCTTCGAGTTCTCAAGTATGTTCATTATTTGATGGAAGAAAAGGGAGTTAATATGAGTGGTATTAAAGTAATTTTGGAGATGAGTTCAAGCGAGTTTTAAAAAATTTTTTTGACTGAAAATTAGCAATCTACATAATTAAGTGCTAACTATGTTAATTAAAATAAAAACCCATTAAACAGGAGGTACACGATGAATATCACAAGATGGAAACCAAAAAACTATGATCCGTTTCAAGAGTTGTTTCAGCTTAGTAACGACCTTTTAGCGTTATCACCCTTTCGAGGGGACCAAACCTTTGACACGCTAAGAGGCAACTGGTATCCGGCTGTTGATATCAATGAGGATAATAATCAGATCACAGTCAAGGCCGATTTGCCAGGTTTAAAAAGGGAAGATATCACTCTCTCTTTAAATAATAATTTCCTTACTATTCGGGGAAAAGAAAAGGTCCAGGTGGATACCGGAAATAATGGAGAACTTTTGTTTAAAACTTAAAAAGAGCAGTGTATAATAACGCCATAAATCTTCATCATAATACAAGGGGAAATTCTTCATGAGCGTGTGGATTATTGCCATCATTGCGCTACTTGTGGTTGGTATAATTGTACTCTCCGCACAGGCACCGCCCAAACCGAAGACTCGTGCAGAGTGTTTAGAAAGACTTAATAAATTTCTGGAAGGACAATTAACACCTTTGGAGGGATATGAACAAGGATATAAAATTACTTTTCATTTTGATGGCACCGATTTTGTTTTCGAAGATATCGAGGAGGAAGGTTTTCAAGAAAAGGTTCATAAGGCATTCTTAAAGACAAAGACTCAAACGAATTTGACAATCACTTTTACGGAGAGCGAGAGGGCGACCATTCGTTCCAATATTGTTAAGGCCTTGGAGATCACAGACAAGCCCATTGAAAAATTGGCTATCCCTAAAGAACTTAAAAGGTTTAAAGTTTTTACGAATGATATCGAAAAGACCAATGCCTTATTTGGCGATCCTAGGGTTTTGGACATTTTTGTTCATTATGCGAATACTGGATTGCGGGGAGAGCCTAGTATGTCCTTAAAAATTCAAGATGGTTGGATTGTTTTAGAGTTTTTCAGTAGCGTGACGATGCGTCCTAATCTTTTTGATGTGATGCAAAGCCCAGCGAAAATTGAGTCGCAGGTGATTAATCTAATACGATTGGCTAAGGTGGTTGAGGGAAAACAAGCAGGCTTCGGTTAGTTTTCTGTTGACAAAACCGTTTCTTTCATATAATCTTTATTAGCAATCTTACACATAGAGTGCTAATAAAGCCTAAACAATAAATAACCAAATTTTGAACAAGAAGTAGAGAGGTCCTATGGCACCAAGAAAGATCGATTATAGGGAACGAAAAGAGGTGGTGTTAGGGATTGTGGTGGATCAATATATCCGAACCATTAATCCAGTGAGTTCGAGTTATATTGTGGATGAATATCATTTAGACTTGAGTCCAGCCACAATCCGCCATATTTTAGCGGAGCTTGAAGAAGAGGGTTATCTGACTCATCCCCATACCTCGGCTGGTCGTGTGCCAACTCAAGTTGGTTATCGATACTATGTGGATCATTTGATGCATCAAATCCAATTGTTGGAAGAGGAAAAGGCGCGCATTCAGGCCGAATATCAGAAGCAGATGTTGGAATTGGAAAGTTTATTGGAGAAAACCTCTGAGCTGATCTCTAACATGACGAGCTACACCAGCATCATTTCGGTCGATGGACGCCAGGATAAGATTTATTGCCGAGGCACGAGTTATGTGGTGAGTTATCCTGATTTCAACAACATGGAACAAATTTGTCATATCCTAAGCGCGTTAGAGGAAAAGGAGCGTATCCTTCGGATCATCAATCGTAGTCTAGAGAATAAAATCCAAATTTATATCGGAAAGGAATTAGAGTTTTCTGATATTGATAATTGTTCCATGGTGATTTCAAGTTATAAAACAGCGTATGGTCCAACGGGGCGATTAGCGGTATTGGGTCCCACACGGATGAATTATGGTCGTGTGGTTTCAGCCTTAGATTATTTGTCGGATTTACTCAGTAAAATTGGTTAAGGAAGAAATGAAAGGTATGTTTAGAGGTCAAAAACAAAATAATCCACCTCAAGAAGAGACAGCCACGACGGAAGAGTCGTTAAAACAAGATGCGGCGACTTCAAAAAAAGAAGCACATCCTTCCAGTGAAGAAAAGATGATGGAGGTCAACGACGCTCAGTATAAAAAATTAATCGATGAAGTCGCCGAGTATAAGGATAAATATGTCCGGCTCTTTGCGGAATTTGAGAATGTTCGTAAGCGCATGGAGCGCGAAAAAGTTGAGTTTATCAAATATGCCAATGAAGGGCTACTCGCTGATTTTTTGAATATCTTGGATGATTTAGAGCGATCTGTGGAAGCGGCTCGCGCAAAGCATCAGGATTATGACGCCTTTATGAAAGGCATTGAATTGGTGATGGCACATGTCTATGAACTTTTGAAAAAGAATGATGTTAAACCGGTTGAATCGGTCGGTAAAAAATTTGACCCCTTTTACCATGAAGTCTTAATGCAGGAAGAGACAGATCAGCATGAGGATAGGGTTATTCTCGAGGAGTTTCAGAAGGGTTATTGTTTGGGTGACCGTGTCATCCGGACAGCGAAGGTGAAAGTAGCACGAAAAAAAGAACAAAAGTAACCAAGAGACCAAGCAACCAAGCTAAAGAAAAAATCAAAGCTTGGTCGCTCGGTTACGGGGTCGCTTGGTCGCTTCGATTTAAGGAGGTTTGTCATGGCTAAAGCAATTGGGATTGATTTAGGAACTTCAAACTCGGCAACAGCCGTTATGGAAGGTGGCCGACCTGTTATTATTCCGTCAGCGGAAGGCGCAGGCGTTGCTTCTGGGAAAGCCTTTCCTTCATTTGTGGCGTTCACAAAAGATGGACAGCGTTTAGTCGGTGAGCCAGCTCGTCGGCAGGCTCCGATCAACTCAGAGGGAACCATTTATGCCGCTAAACGTAAGATGGGAACGAATCATAAGTTCAAGGTCTTCGATAAAGAATTTACCCCCCAACAAGTCAGCGCTTTTATTTTACAGAAAATAAAGGCCGATGCCGAAAAATATCTCGGTGATACGGTTGAGGAGGCCGTGATTACGGTCCCAGCCTATTTTAACGATAATCAGCGTCAAGCAACAAAAGATGCAGGAGAAATCGCTGGTTTAAAAGTATTGCGTATCATTAATGAGCCCACAGCGGCCTGTCTTGCGTACGGTCTGGATAAAGCTGGTAAAGAGCAAAAGATTATGGTTTTTGACTTCGGAGGCGGGACCCTCGACGTCACAATTCTGGAAATGGGTTGGGATAGTGAACATAAGGCCGCCACCTTCGAGGTGCTAGCGACTAGCGGTGATAATCAGTTGGGCGGTACGGACATGGATAACGTCCTGATTGACTATATCATCGAAGAATTTCGAAAAGAAAGTGGTATCAATCTTAAGAACGACAAAATGGCGTTTCAGCGATTGAGGGAGGCGGCAGAAAAAGCCAAGGTGGAACTCTCGAGCACGGTTCAAACGGAAGTGAATCTTCCCTTCATCACCGCTGATGCCACAGGGCCAAAACATCTTACGATGTCGATGACCAGAGCGAAATTAGAATCTTTAGTAGCTCCTATCATTGATCGCTGTCACGGTCCCTTGGTGCAAGCCATGAAAGATGCTTCGACCAAATTAGGGGACGATGTGAAGATTGATAGAGTGATTCTAGTCGGTGGACCGACCCGTATGCCGATTGTCCAGCAGTTTGTCGAGAAAGAAGTGGGAAAGAAAATTGAACGCGGGATTGATCCGATGGAATGTGTGGCTTTAGGAGCGGCGATCCAAGCGGGAATCATTAAAGGGGAAGCCAAAGAAGTTTTGTTGTTGGACGTTACCCCCTTGTCGTTGGGGATTGAAACCCTAGGGAGTGTTTTTACTAAACTGATTGAACGTAATACAACTATTCCCACACGCAAGAGTCAGATTTTTTCAACGGCCGAAGATAATCAGCCGGCGGTGACTATTCGCGTGTTACAAGGTGAACGTCAAATGGCGAATGACAATACAGAGCTTGGGCGGTTTGATTTGGTCGGAATCCCGCCGGCCCCACGGGGTATCCCACAAATCGAAGTCACCTTTGATATTGATACTAACGGCATTGTGCATGTGGCCGCGAAAGATAAGGGCACAGGCAAAGAACAATCGATTCGTATTACGGCTCCTACCAAACTTTCGGAGGCTGAAATTGATAAGATGGTCAAAGAAGCCGAAAAATACGCTGAAGAAGACAAACGCCGTCGGGAAGAAGCCGAGCTATTAAATCAGGCTAACACCCTTGTTTATGCAACAGAGAAATCCATCAAAGATTATGGTGATAAAATTTCTTCTGGTGACAAATCCAATATCGAAAAGGAATTGGAGAGTTTAAAAGAGGCCATTAAAGTCAAGGATAAAGACAAAATCAAAAGAGGGATGGAGTCCCTGCAGCGTGTTAGCCACAAACTCGCTGAGGAAATTTATAAAACCACGGCTTCGCAACAAGCTGCAGGTAGTGGGGCTCACAGTAGTGGTGGTGAGAATGCCCAGAATCGCCAGCAAAAAAGTTCTTCTCAAGGTGGCGATAAAGGAAAAGACGATATCATCGACGCTGATTTCAAGGCGGAGGATGATAAGAAATAAAAATAGTGGTAAGTGGTAAGAGGTAAGTGATAAGTTGAATTCTTTCGACTTAGCACCTATCACTTACCACTTATCACTTTATGAATATGAAACGTGACTACTACGAAATATTAGGTGTTTCCAAAAATGCCAGTGTGCAGGATATCAAGAAGGCCTACCGTTCGCTGGCTTTAAAGTATCATCCTGATCGCGTCCCAGCCGAACAAAAGAAGGATGCCGAAGAAAAATTTAAAGAAATCTCCGAGGCCTATGGCGTTCTCTCCGACCCTCAAAAACGATCGATGTATGATCAGTATGGTCATGCGGGAATCGATCAACGCTATACAGCTGAAGACATCTTTCGAGGTACTGACTTTAGTATATTTGATGATATCGGTTTAGGAGATATCTTTAGTCGTATTTTTGGGGATGCGGGTTTTGATATTTTTGGAACAACGATGGGAACTCGAGGTAGTTCCCGACGTCACCGCGGCAGTGATATTCCGTATGAGGTCGAGATTACGTTGGAAGAGGCATTTAAAGGAATAAAGAAAAAAATAAAAGTACCTCGCCATGAGGAATGTGAAGAGTGTCATGGGAGCGGTGCGAAAGCAGGAAGCAGTTTAAAAACGTGTCCGACCTGTCGCGGACAAGGACAGATTGTAATGGCGAGTGGTTTCTTTCGTATGTCACAAACGTGTTCGAATTGTGGTGGCCAAGGGAAAGTAATAGCCGAGTATTGCCCTAAGTGTCAGGGTCAAGGAACAACGCGTGTCACCCGCAATATTGATGTCAACATTCCGGCCGGCGTGGACAGTGATTCAAGATTACGCGTTCGTGGGGAAGGAGAATACGGGCCTGGCGGAAGAGGTGATCTTTATCTTTATATCAAGGTCAAACCACATTCCATTTTTCAGAGAGACGGTTGTGATCTGCACATGGAGTTACCTGTAAGTTTTGTTAAAGCCGCCTTAGGTGGAGAAGGTTCGGTCTCAACGCTGGACGGTCCTGTGTCGATGAAAATCCCTGCCGGAACTCAGAGCGGTAAAATCTTTCGGTTGAAGGAGAAGGGTATGCCGGATCTCCATCGTCAGGGGAGGGGAGACCAGTATGTTCATGTGATGATTCAGGTCCCTAACCATTTGACATCGGAACAAAGGCGAGTTTTGGAAGAATACGCCCGTGTGAGTGGAGAAGTTGTAACGGAGACGGCTGAATCGATAACAGAAAAGATAAAGAAGGTGTTTAAATAATAGAAATCAGAGGTAAGAGGTAAGAAGCCAGAAAAATCTGGCTTCTTGTTTCTTGCCGCTTGCTTCTAAAGAAAGAGGTTAAACCATGCCAACCTATCAATATGAATGTTTGGACTGTGGTCATAGTTTTGAGATTTTGCAATCCATGACCGACGCCAAGCTTAGGAAATGCCCCCAGTGTGGCAAGTTTAAATTAAGTCGTTTGATTGGCACCGGGAGTGGGGTGATTTTTAAGGGAAGCGGTTTTTACGAGACAGATTATAAGCGCAAGGATACATCCCAATCGACTACAAGCAAGGAAAGCAAGGCATCTTCCAAAACTTCTACAAATATTTCTACGCCTTGCTCATCGAATTGTCAATGCCATCCTTCTAACTAAATTTCGATTGTTTTGAAGTCATTTTTCTTAGAGTTTGCTGTCAGAAAAATAAGGGAGTCAAGTTGTTATGCCTTTTTCAAAATTCCTGAAATTTTGGTTTCCCGTAATAACTTATTCTGGTATTATTTTTTACGTCTCCTCGCTCCCCGATTTACGTCTGCCTCTCAAAGCAGGCCATTTGGATAAGCTCGTTCATATTTTTGAATTCCTGCCATTTGGTTTTCTTTTGGCACGGGCTATCACCGGGGGTGAAAGAAGATGCTTGACTATTAAGATATGCTTAAGTGTTGTGGTTTTGTCATTTCTTTATGCTCTCAGTGATGAGTTTCATCAGATTTTTGTGATTGGACGCTCCGCAAGTCTGTGGGATGTCTTAGCCGATACCGTAGGAGGCGTCTTGGGAATAGCCCTTTATGGTCGACGCGAAGCCAAAGCCAAGGTTTCGTTAACGAGAAAGGTTGAATCACAATGACGTTGATTAAACCGTTTAAGGCGATTCACTACAATCCCAACAAAATTGACGACTTTTCGAAGGTCGTTTGTCCTCCCTATGATGTCATTTCGAAAGAACAGCAGAACCAGTATCATAGTTTGAGTCCCTATAACTTTATTCACCTGGATTTGGGTTGGGAGAGCCCTAAAGACGATGAAGTTAACAATAAATATACGCGGGCACAAACGACGTTTGAAGAATGGTTAGCGAAGGGTATTTTAATGGAGGATGAAAAGCCAGCCATTTATTTTTATAAGCAGGAATATAAAATTTTAGGGCAACGCCATGCCCGTTTGGGTTTCATAGCGTTGATGAAATTGCAGAATGAAGGCGAAAGTCGTATTTATCCGCATGAGAATACTCAATCGGCCGCGAAAGAAGATCGGTTTCAACTCTGTTGCGCCTTAAAATCGCATTTGAGTCCTATCTTCGTGGCATTCACGGATAGAAGTCGAAAAATAGAGAGTATCTTTGCCAAGCACTTTTCGACCAAGGATCCCTTTATTGTTGTGGCTGATGAAGATGGCGTGCGACACATGATTTGGCGATTAACCGATGAAGAATTAATTCGTGATATCCAGGAATCTCTTGAAGAACAACCTCTTTTTATTGCCGATGGTCATCATCGTTATGAGGTCGCTCAGCAGTACCGTCGCTTAAAACTTAGGAATAAACCGAAGACAAATGAGCCATCCCCTTTTGACTACATGATGACATATTTTACAAACATAGAATCCAAGGATTTAAAAATTTTTCCTATTCATCGTGTTGTCAAAAAGCTATCGAAATCTTTGGATTTTCTAGAAGAGTTTTTTAGGATTGATCGTATTAAAAATAAAGATGATTTAGCCATTCTTCTCGCGCAGGCAGGCCGCAATGAAAGCGCTATTGGTTTATACCAACGACAAGGGATTAAGTTGTTGCGGTTACGCAATAAAGCCTTGATCGATCAGCATATTCGGGAAGGCTCGAGAGAATATCGTCAGCTTGTTGTGACGATTTTACAACATTTTGTCTTTAATCGTTTGGGTCTCTTGACAGACAATAACAATATTTTTTATACCAAAGATCTCCAACAGGTGATCAGCATGGTGGACAACCATGAAGCGGACGCCGGTTTTATCCTTAATCCTGTCCAAATACAACAAATTAAAGCCATTGCCCTCAATGGCGAACGGATGCCTCCCAAAACAACGTATTTTTATCCCAAGGTATTATCGGGATTAGCTGTTTACAAAATGGAATAGGTTGACCATCAGAAGGAAAGGGTATGGCACTTTTCGGTAGATCCAAATATACTTTGGTCAAGGTTAAGAAAAAGGACATTCCCGAAGGGATATGGTCGAAATGCCCTGAGTGTGAAAGTCCGACGTACATCAAGGAATTAAAAAATAATGCCAATGTTTGCCCGCATTGTGGTTATCATTTTCTTTTAACGGCTCAAGAGCGTATTGAGCTCTTGATTGATCCAGGTACTTTTGAAGAAATGGATGCTAAAGTGAGCTCGACCGATCCATTGAATTTTAAAGGACCAAAGACCTATAAGGAAAAATTAGAAAGTGATCAAAAAAAGACAGGATTATCAGATGCGGTCATCACGGGAAGCGGCCAAGTTGACAAAAAAGGGATTGTCTTGGCGGTCACGGATTCCCGCTTTATTATGGGGTCGATGGGGTCGGTTGTGGGAGAGCGTTTAACACGGATGATCGAGTATGCCACCAAGCACAAATTACCGGTTGTGATTGTTTCAGGCTCGGGAGGCGGAGCCAGAATGTATGAGGGAGTTTTTTCTCTTATGCAGATGGCCAAGACATGTGCGGCCCTCGAGCGGCATCATAAGGCTGGTTTATTGTATATCTCTGTTTTAACCGATCCCACGATGGCCGGGATTATGGCCTCCTTTGCTGGGGTCGGAGACATTATTGTCGCTGAGCCCAAGGCCTTGATTGGATTTACGGGTCCCCGCGTCATTGAGCAGACTATTCATCAAAAGCTCCCCCCAGGATTCCAACGTTCAGAGTTTCTTCTCGCCCATGGCCTCATTGATATGATCGTCCATCGCAAAAATCTTAAAAGTGTTATTAGCCAGATGATCGATTATCTACACAAACCTTAAGTCCTTAAATAATAATATTTGCAGAGGTATCTGATTTTTAATAGAATAAAGTGTTTTTTTAAAAATAGTCATAGTAAATTGTGAATAGAAAATAGTCAAGCGAAGGACTTTTTGTTTACTACTCACTATTTACTAGAAACCATTTACTATTTTTCAACCGATGGCTCAAATTAGTTTACGCGATGTGACAAAAATTTACAAAGGCGACGTCAAGGCCGTTGATAATGTCAGTCTCGGTGTAGAAAATAAAGAATTTATGGTCTTGGTGGGCCCTTCAGGTTGCGGTAAGTCGACGACATTACGGATGATTGCCGGGTTAGAGGAGGTCACCGAAGGAAAGATATGGATTGGCGATCGTATGGTCAACGATGTCCCAGCCAAGGACCGCAATATTGCCATGGTATTTCAGAATTACGCCCTTTATCCTCACATGACGGTTTTCGAAAACATGGCCTTTGGGCTTAAGTTGAGGAAATATCCTAAAAATGAAATTCAACGTCGCGTCCATGAAGCCGCCGAGATTTTAGGAATAAAACGATTTTTAGGAAGGAAACCACGCCAGCTCTCAGGTGGCGAGCGTCAACGTGTGGCGCTAGGTCGGGCGATTGTCCGTAAGCCGCTCGCTTTTTTATTCGATGAGCCGTTGAGTAATCTTGATGCGAAGATGCGGGTTCAGATGCGTACCGAGATTCACAAGTTACGTCTTCGATTACAAACTACCTTTGTGTATGTGACGCATGATCAAACAGAGGCTATGACATTGGGCGATAGGATTGTCGTTATGAAAGATGGTAAGATTCAACAGTGCGCCGACCCCATGACCATTTATGATAAGCCAGCCAATAAATTTGTGGCTGGTTTTATAGGATCGCCACCCATTAACTTTATGCAAGGACGTATTATTAAAAAGGACCGCCGCTACTTTTTTGATGAAGGAAAATTTCAGGTGAAGATTGTCGAAGAGATGTATAATGCTATTGCCTCTTATGAAGGAAGGGAGATAATCCTTGGGATCCGCTCTGAAGATATTTATGACAAATTATTTGTTTCCATTGCACCACCAGAAAACATTATTCAAGCGACGTGCGAAGTGGTGGAACCGATGGGAGCAGAAGTGTATTTGTATCTCAATTCAGGGAAACACCAATTTATGGCGCGTGTGGGGTCGCACAATCGACCAGAGGTTAACCGGGAAATGGATTTGGTTTTTGATATGAGTAAGGTACACTTTTTTGATAAGGATACCGAACAAACTATCGTTTAAGTATTATTTATCGCTTTCCATTCTTGTTGTCGCCCTCCTCAGTTTTTTTATTCAAGCCCTCCTCTCTCCGGGAAAGTGCTTCCAGTGTATTATTCTCATTTTGCTTTTGAGTATTGGCTTATTGGTTTTTTTTCAGCGAAAACTTAATAAAAAACTTGCCCTGATTCGTCTGGAAAGGCAAGATTTTATCGAACGTATTAATCTTTCTGAAGCGGAGGTAAAAAAAGAATCTCAGGCTATAGAATCTTTGCGAGACAAAGTCGTTAATTATGCCTCCCTGAAAGACATTGTCGAGAAGCTCTGTTTATGTCTTACCCTGACGGATACCTCTAAGACCCTTTGTGCAGAAGTGAATCGGTTTTTTGGGCATTTGGATATCACCACTATCCTATATTTATTTTATACCCGAACGGGTGAGTTAGCGCTTTCCTGTTCGCATAAGGGTGAAATTCAGATTAATCTCAAAACAAAAAAGGGCGATGTTTTTGATCTGTGGGTTTTGAAGACACGCCAGTCCCTCTTGATAGAGAACACCAAGAGTGATTTTCGCTTTGATAGCGACCAAATTGTCACAGAAGATGAGCGTGACATCCGTTCTCTCATGAGTGTTCCATTGATGATTGGCAATAATACCTTGGGTATTTTACGTCTGGATAGCCCCAATGAGAATAGTTTCAAGACGGACGATTTAAGATTATTGGCGACATTGGCCGATGTGGGAGCCGTCGCCATTGATAATGCCTTTCTCTATGAACGTGTTGAGGATTTGGCTATTCGTGATAGTTTGACTGGTCTTTATTTGCGTCGTTATCTTCTTGAGCGAATGACGCAAGAATTGAGTCGGGTGTTGCGTGCTAAAAAAGAGTTATCTTTTCTTATGATCGATCTCGATCATTTCAAAAAATATAACGATCAATTTGGACATGTCGCGGGGGATATCCTTTTGCGTCAGATGAGTATGATTTTATCCGATTATTTTCGGCAACCGGGCGATTTGGTCTGTCGATATGGGGGTGAGGAATTTGCCGTACTTTTGCCGGAATGCCCCAAAGAGAAAGCGATTGCCCTGGCGCAGGAGGTTCGCAAGAAAATTGAGGCTCAAGAGATATTTTTAAGACGGCTTAAAACTTCTATTACGGTATCGATTGGAGTGGCTTCGTTCCCCAAAGATGCGCAACTCAGAGATGAAATTATTCAAAAGGCCGATCAAGCGCTTTATCGAGCCAAAGAAAAGGGGCGCAATCGCGTATGGCCATCAAAATAAGCTTGAATCAAAAGGTCTAAAATGGAGATGATATCCATGGTTTTAGTAACAATGGGATTTCTGGCCATAATTTTTTATGTGGCTCGCCAGACGGTCATCGCCTTGGAAACCCAAGAACAAGATCATTTAGATGGTATCAAACACTCCTATCACGGTTCTCTGCGTAAGATCGAAGATTTACGACTTGAGAAAAAAAGATTGGAAGAACAGGCGGAGCAGACTTTTACGTTGTTTGAGATGACGAGAGAAATAACGAAAAATTTTAATTTAGAGGAGGCCTTTCAGAAATTTAAACAGAAATTAGGTGAAAATGTTTATTTTGAGGACTGCCAGTTTTTTGAATCTTCAACGAGTGATCTAGAAAACTTAAAAATTTCCTCAGACTATTTGTTGTTCTCCCTACATAGCAAAGAGCGGAAATTGGGTTTATTGGCCATCAGGTGGCTTTGGCCACAGGATAAAGAAAAGGTTTTGATCCTTACGCATCAGTTTGCCTTGGCGTTACGTCGCATTACCTTATATGAGCAAGTCGAACAATTGGCCTTGACCGATAGTCTGACCGATGTTCACACCCGTCGTTATTTCTGGGAACGTTTTGAGGAAGAACTCAGACGTGCTCAAAAACGAAAGATGCAATTATCCTTTCTCATGCTCGATGTGGACAATTTTAAAAAATTTAATGATCAATACGGTCACATGACAGGTGATCGGATTTTAAACAAAATTGGCAGTGTCATTAAGGAAAGTGTTCGTGAGATTGATATCGCCGGCCGTTATGGCGGAGAAGAATTTTCTGTCGTCTTGCCGGATACAGGGGTTGATGGCGCGAAATTCGTGGCTGAACGTATCCGAACAGCTGTTGAAAATACACTGATTAAGGCCTATGATCATGTGCTTAAAGTGAGCATTAGTATTGGTATCGCCACCTTTCCCAAAGATGCCAAAGAGCCACAGTCTCTTGTTGAAAAGGCAGATATGGCTCTCTACCGAGCTAAAGAAATTGGTCGAAATTGTACGTATGCTTTTGGGAGCGAATAACCTCTTTGTATTTTGTGTAAAAATTTGGCTATTTCCCCTCCTTTTATAAGCATTATCCCAAATATCAGAACTCAAAAATCTCTGTTGAATACATAAGGCATTTCATGTAGAATTAAACATCTTTGGCCCTCTCATAATAATTTATATACTAATACTATAGACCATGAGCAGATATACCGTGGGGATTGATGTTGGTGGAACAAACATAAAATTTGGATTGGTGAATTCCCAGGGCAAGATAGTCAAGCAAAGGCATTTAAGGACGCGGAAGTATGGCCGAGATAAGGCGAAGTTGATTAAGGGCTTGATAGAATCTGTACGTTTGCTTTTAAGGCAAAGTAAGATTAAACATGCGAAAGTAAGCGGTATTGGCATAGGTTTGCCGGGGCTCATTGATCCTATCAAAGGAATCGTGCATTTTCTCCCAAACATTCCTGGCTGGAGAAACGTTCCCCTCAAAAAGATTTTTGAAAAAGAACTACACATTAAGACCTTTTTGGAAAACGATGTCAAGTTGATTACTTTGGCCGAATGGAAATTTGGCGCAGGGCAGGGCGTAAAAAATTTGGTTTGCATAACCTTAGGGACAGGTGTTGGGAGTGGACTGATTCTCAATAATCGGCTTTATCGAGGGGAAAGGTTTGTCGCCGGCGAAATAGGTCATATACCCCTTAATGAAAAAGGTCCGAATTGTGGCTGTGGTGGATACGGTTGCTTTGAGCGCTATGTGGGTAACCGCTATATTCTTAAAAAAGCTGAAAAGATTTTTCGAAAGCCTCACATTGATTTCCCGGATATTCGTCGTTTATCAAAAAAGCGCGACAAGAGAATTTCTTTGTTCTGGAAGGAAATGGCCACCCATATTGGAAACGGTTTAGTAGGAGTGGTGAATTTGTTAAATCCTGCCCTTATTATCATTGGAGGAGGGGTTTCGAATAATCATCGTTTTTTGTTCCCAACCATACGCAAAGTTATAAGAAGGCGGGCCATGCCAGTCCAAGCCTCGATGGTGAAAATTGTACGAGCTAAGTTAGGGGATAAGGCAGGCATTATTGGCGCTAACGTTTTGATTCATCATGCCACACAAAGTAAATAAATTTTTTCCGCATCAATGGGTTAAGGGATTAATGTTTTTACGTGTTTTTGCGGTTGGCTATGTTATTTTATTTTTGACTCCTGTTGTTTGGGCCAGACAGAATTCGGTGCCCGATGAATATTTTGATGGCCAGTCGATAGATAAGAATGTTTCCCAATTGAATGCGATCGGTTCAGGGGAGGACTCAACGACACCGACTGTTGTAGAACCTATTCCCGTTGAGCTCAATGCCGATAATGTGGAATATTCCGTTGATCAGGATGAGGTTCATGCTACCGGCCACGTCATTGTTGTGCGGGAAGAGAATACCTTAACCTGTGACCATTTGGTCTATTCACGCAAGACCAACAGGGCGACCGCGACAGGACACGTCGTTTTGACTTTGGGTCAGCAAGGAAGTATCACAGGTGATAAATTTACTTTTAATATCCAGACCATGAAAGGAAAATTTGAGAATGCCACGATTGGCGCTGCTCCTTTTTTTGGGCAAGGGGAGAGTGTTGCTAAGGTCGGTCCTAATCAGATGCAGATGGAGCGTGGCTATTTGACGACCTGTGATCATGACAAACCTCATTTTCGTATTGTCTCCAAGAAAATCGATGTTTATCCTAAGGATAAGGTGGTGGCACGCCACGTACGGTTGGTGGCGGGACGAATGCCTTTGATGTATATTCCCCGCTATACCCAACGGTTAGATCGAAAACCTATCTTGGTGATGACACCAGGCTATGATAAAAAGTGGGGAGGCTTTTTGTTAACACAATGGCGTCACCAATTGAATCCTAATTTGAAAACAACGATTTATCTGGATTATCGGGTGCGTAAGGATGTGGCGTCTGGTTTCGGGGTTAAGTACACGATTCCTCACTATGGCGATGGGAGCATCAAGACCTATTATATGAATGAACGTAATATTTCCTCCCGACATCTATGGGAAGAGCGTCTTCAGCCCACCGTGGAAAGAGAACGTTTTCGAGGAGCATGGCGCCATCGTTGGCGTGTTAATAATCGGACGGATGCCATTTGGCAATATTATAAACTCAGTGATCAAACCTTTCTCAAAGATTATTTTGAACGTGAACGAGACCGTGACTCATCTCCAGCGACATACTTTCTCTTAACACATACGCTAAGACGTGCGACTATAAGTTTTGATACAGAGGTGCGCGTTAATCGCTTTGAATCTATTGTAGAGAAAATTCCTGAGATTCGTTTCGATCTGCCTAACGGTAAAATCGGCCCAACGAATTTTTATTGGAAAAGTGTTAGTAGCTATACTAATTTTTCCAAGAAAGACCCTTCGCCAACTGAACTACGTAAAGAAACGATGCGGGTTCATACTTTAAATGAACTATCATATCCCCTGAAAGTGGTCTTTATCGAATTAACGCCATCAGTCGGAGGTCGGCATACTTACTATAGTAAGAGTAAAGATCCTTCTCGGTACAATATTGTGCGTGGACAGTTTTTTACAGGGGCCTCCTTGAGTACGAAGTTCTTTAGAATTTTTGATTTGGATAGGAGATATTTAGGTATCCCCCTCAACAAACTACGTCATATCATTACGCCGTCGGTTAACTATAATTATAGTCATGAACCGACGGTGCCTTCTTCTACTTTTGATGAGTTCGATAGCATAGAGGCGGTTGGACGGGCCCATAGCCTAACTTTTATTTTAGAAAACAAAATGCAAACAAAGCGAAAAACTAAGACGATTGATTTGTTACGTAGTAGTATCGAAACAGATTTTCATCTTAAGGAGAGTCCAACTAAAGGGAGCTTTAACGATATTAAGGCGGATATCGAATTTAATCCCGTTGATTGGATCTCCTTCTCCTCAGATTCTCTTTATAACGCACATGAGGACCGACTTAAGACCACCAATTTTGATTTGTATATTAATGGTGGGAATTATTATTGGAGTTTTGGCAAGCGATGGACAGTAGATACGGATGATCAGATTACAACGGAATTCGGCTATACGATGAATCACAAATGGAAGTTTCGCATCTATGAGCGAATTGATACACGTACAGGGACGGTTAAGGAACAGAACTACAGTGCTCGTCGAGACTTACATGAGTGGTATATGGACATAAGCTTTAATCAAAAGCGCGGGGAAGGGGATGAAATTTTAGTCATTTTTACGATGAAGGCCTTTCCCGACATTACCATTGATGCGGGTACACAATTCAATCGTCGAAAAGCTGGTTCACAAAGTGGATCATAAGGAGGATGGGCGAAAGATGAATATTGCGATTATTGGTTCCGGTTATGTGGGGTTAGTGACGGGAGTTTGTTTGGCCCACATAGGACATCGGGTGATTTGTGTCGATAATGACCCAGAAAAGATTAAGAAACTCAAAAAAGGCATACCCACGATTTATGAGCCAGGGCTTGAAGCCCTCATGCACAAGTGTATGAAAAGACGGCAGTTGTTCTTTACTGGTTCTATCAAAGAGGCAACGAAAAAAGCGACCGTGATCTTTATTGCCGTGGGAACGCCTTCGAAAAAGAGCGGAGAAGCCGATCTCACGTATGTGGAGAATGTAGCCCGTGCAGTGGCCATCAACATGGAATCCTACAAACTCATTGTGGAGAAATCAACGGTACCGGCAGCCACAGGTAAGCGTATCGAACACACCGTTCAGTTGAATCTCCCTAAAAAATATCAGGGAGGAAAAGGACGAAGATTGGAATTTGATGTGGCCTCGAATCCTGAATTCTTGCGTGAGGGTGCGGCCATCGAGGATTTTATGCATCCGGATCGCATTGTGATCGGTGTTGAATCCAAACGTGCGGAGAATATTTTGAGAGAAATTTACAAGCCCTTAAAGACGACGATGATTGTCACGAATATCAATTCCGCAGAGTTGATTAAACATGCCTCTAATTCATTTTTGGCGACCAAGATTTCTTTTATAAATTCTATTGCGCAGATTTGTGATCGTGTGGGCGGAGATGTTCTTAAAGTCGCTGAGGGCATGGGGTACGATAAACGCATCGGTCGAAGCTTTTTGAATGCAGGGATTGGTTTCGGCGGAAGTTGCTTCCCAAAGGATGTGGATGCCTTTATTCGTTTGAGTGAACAGAGCGGATATCCTTTTAATCTCCTCAAAGAGGTTCGTAATGTGAATTGTGAACAACGGGAATATTTTCTAAAATTAATTGAAGACAAATTGTGGATTGTGAAGGATAAGACAATTGGGGTTCTGGGTCTTTCTTTTAAACCTAATACCGACGATATGCGTAATGCTCCCTCGGTTGATATCATCAAGGCCCTGCAACAGGAAGGGGCTAAGATTCAAGCTCATGATCCACAGGCCATGGGACAAGCGAAAAAAATATTTTCTGGTGTCCATTTTTGTCAAGATGCCTATGGGGCTGCTAAGGGAGCCCATTGCCTCTTGATTTTGACAGAGTGGGATGATTTTAGACATCTCAAGTTTACTAAAATCAAACAATTGATGCGTCAACCGCTAATTTTTGACGGCCGTAACCTTTATCATGATAGTCATCTGGAGCAGTATGGTTTCGAATATTATGGCATAGGGCGTATTAAGGTGTGAAAGGCAGAGTATGTCAACCGTTTTACGTCAAAGAATTAATAACAAAAAGGCTAAGATTGCGGTTATTGGGTTGGGGTATGTGGGCTTACCCCTCGCTGTGAATTTTGCCAAAGCCGGTTTTAAGGTTCTCGGTCTAGATAAAGATGTGGACCGGGTGGGGAAAATCAAAAAGAAAGAAAGTTATATCCTCGATGTTACCTCGGTTGAACTGGCACGGGTTGTCACGAATGGTCAGTTACATGTCTCAACAGAATTCTCTTCTCTTAAGTCTGCGGATGTGATGATTATTTGTGTGCCTACCCCTCTTAAACATAAATATACACCGGATATCTCTTATATCGTTCGTGCGGTACGCACGATTGGTCAATACCTACGACGAGACACCTTGATTGTCTTGGAAAGTACGACTTATCCTGGCACAACCGAGGAATTGATAAAACCTCAGTTAGAGAGAGGCAGTCTTAAGGCAGGGCGTGATTTTTATCTTTCCTTTTCCCCCGAACGTATTGACCCTGGCAATAAAAATTATGATGTGACTAAAATTCCCAAACTCGTGGGAGGCCTGACACCTCTTTGTGGGGCATTGACCAAACTCCTCTACGAAAAAATTATTAAAGAAGTGCATGTGTTATCTTCCGCGCGTGCGGCAGAAATGACAAAGTTGTTGGAAAATTCATTTCGGATTATTAATATTGGATGGATTAATGAAGTAGCGATGATGTGTCATAAAATGGGGATTGATGTCTGGGAGGTGATTGAGGCGGCCAAGACTAAGCCTTTTGGTTTTATGCCTTTTTATCCGGGATTAGGGGTGGGAGGGCATTGTATTCCCGATGATCCACTGTATTTATATTGGAAGGCTAGGCGTTATGGATTTCAATCCAAATATATTAAATTATCAGCAGACACCAATTTGGCCATGCCAGCCTATGCGGTAGGACGATTAAAGAAAATGTTAGGTAAGAAATCTTTGGCCAAATCTAAAATATTGGTGGTGGGGGTTACCTACAAGAAAGATGTAAAAGATTTACGTAAATCAACACCGCTTAAATTTATGGAGCTACTTCGAAGCCGGCATACTCATGTTGAATATTATGATCCGATTATTCCTTATCTTGATATAGGAAACTTGGGTATGAAATCGGTTGAATTGAATCCTAAAACCCTGCTTGCATTTGATTGTGTTGTTATCGCAACGGATCATACACAGATTGATTATTCTTTGATTTTAAAATACGCAAAATTAATTTTTGATATTAAAAACGTTTACAAAAATATTAAGGCCCTCAAGGTGGTACGACTATAAGAGTCCATGGGAGTTTGGTATGGCACGAAGAAAAGTTGTGGTGATAACGGGTGGTGCGGGTTTTTTAGGGAGTCACCTCTGCGACTACTTCACCAGCGGTGGTTTTAAAGTTATCTGTGTAGATAATTTTATAACCGGGAATAAACGTAACATTGCGCATCTTTTCAAAGACCCTCATTTTATATTAATTAATCATAATGTCTCAAAGGAAATTCGCATTCCCGGTCGTGTGGATTATATTTTACATTTTGCCTCACCGGCGAGCCCGATTGATTATTTGAATTATCCGATTCCAACATTGAAAGTAGGATCCTTGGGAACACATAACACGTTAGGGTTAGCCAAAAGGAAGAAGGCCACCTATCTTTTGGCCTCGACCTCCGAAGTCTATGGCGATCCGTTGGTTCACCCCCAAAAGGAAACATATTGGGGTAATGTGAATCCCATTGGTCCACGGGGTGTTTATGATGAGGCCAAGCGTTTTGCCGAGGCCATCACGATGGCGTATCATCGTTGTCATGGGGTTGATACCAAGATTGTGCGGATTTTTAACACGTACGGCCCAAGGATGCGTATCCTCGATGGACGGGTTGTGCCTAATTTTATTTATCAGGCCTTGCATAATAAGTCTTTGACCGTCTATGGCAATGGTCAACAAACGCGTTCTTTTTGTTATTATTCTGATTTGATTGAAGGCATTGTGCGTTTATTATTTTCTAAGGTTCATGAACCCGTGAATATGGGTAATCCCAAAGAATTCACGATTATTGAATTTGCGAAATTAGTCATTAAATTATCCGGAACGAGGAGTAAAATTGTTTATAAACCATTGCCGGAGGATGACCCTAAACAACGTCGGCCAGATATTGTACGAGCTAAACAATATTTAAAATGGATGCCTAAAGTGGAGTTAGAGGATGGCCTTCAAGAGACAATCGATTGGTTTAAAATTCATGGGGATGTTTAGTGCCTAAGATATCTCATAAAGAGAAATCAGAAGTCTTGCGTTGGAATAATTTGACTAAAGAAGACCTACAAAATTTTGAAAAAGAAATTGCGGATATTTACGCGACTGGTGCTATTCGCGCGCCCGTTCATTTGCGGGCTGGCCGCGAGGAAGAGCTCATTAAAATTTTTAAGGATAATAAGATTAGTGCAGATGATTACGTCTTTGGCTACTGGGATTCACATGAATTGGCTCTTCTGAAAGGGGTGCCGAGAGAAGAATTAAAACAAGCGATTTTGGAAGGGAAAAGTATTTCACTTTGTTTTCCGGTCTATAAAGTTTTTTGTTCGGGGATTGCGGGAAGTTTTATGGGTACGGCAACCGGTGTGGGATGGGCCTTGAAATATCAGAATAAAAAAGGACGGGTATTTATCTTCTGCGGGGATATGTCGGCGGAAACTGGAAGCTTTCATGAGGCCGTGAAGTATGCGGTGAATTTTGATTTGCCAGTGACATTTGTGGTCTGTGATAACGGCGTAAGTGTCATGACCAATACTCGCGAGGTCTGGGGTTCTCCGGAGCCATGGTTTAAAGGAACGAAATTTGAGAAGAAGATAATTTATTTTCGTTACGTGAATGGTTATCCGCATTCGGGGTTGGGGAAATTGATAAAATTCTGAAGGAAATAGTAATAAGTTATAAGTAATAAGTCTTAAGAAAGGCAGTTACTTATTACTTACCACTTAAAACTTAAAACTATTATGAAGTATTTCGACGAACTTAAACAAACCATGGAATGGCTAGCCCAGCAGCCCAATACCATTTTTTTGGGCCAAACGGTGGCGGGACCAGGGACTTTTATGTATCAAACACTGCGGGATCTCCCCAAAGGTAGGACGCTAGAGATGCCGGTCAACGAGAGTTTTCAGATGCAATTTACCATCGGACTGGCATTGGCTGGCTATATTCCCATCTCGGTTTATCCCAGACAAAATTTTCTTTTATTAGCGGCGGGTGATATGGCGAATATGTTGGATAAAATGCCACTCATTAGTTCAAATCAAATTTTACCACGTATATTGATTCGGGTGGCTGTGGGGCCGGATGCGCCGGTTCATCCCGGTCATCAGCATGTGGGTAATTATGCGCAGGCTTTCCGTGCCATGTTTCATTGGATTGAAGTTGTTGAGCTCAATGAGCCTGAAGATATTTTTCCGGCTTATGAAAAGGCGTTAATGCGTGAAGATAATAAAACCACGCTCTTGATTGAGCACGGGAATTATTATAGTCAGAAATGAAAGAGTGATAAGTGTTAAGTGGTAAGCAGTAAGAGATTGTCGAAAAACTTCTATAACTTACCACTTAGCACTTACCATTTAACACTTATTATGGATAAGAATTCTAAAGTTTTTATTGTCGGTCACGGCGATATCATTGAAAATTCTTTGGTGAGTTATTTGCGCAATCATGGGTTTAACCAAGTTTTTTCCTCCTCAGAGATGGCGTTGAATCCGACGATACAACCGTCGGTCTATGAATTCTTTCAGGAGAAACGACCAGAATATGTTTTTTTAACGTCCACACGTTCCGGCGGTATTGAGGCTAACCAGAAATTGGCAGGCGAATTTCTGTACCATAACCTGGAAAGTCAGAATAATATTATTTATGCAGCTTACAAATTTGGTGTCCAAAAGTTTCTTTTTGTCGCTGCTTCGTGTCTGTATCCGAAAGAATGTCCACAACCGATGAAAGAAGAGTATCTTCTGACGGGGCCCTTTGAGGAAACAAGTCAGGCTTATTCCGTGGCGAAATTAGCTGGGGTGCAATTATGTCAGGCGTATCGTCAGCAATATGGTTTTACGGCGATCAGTATTGTGCCAGCGACCGTCTATGGCCCGGGCAGTGATATGGACTTAGAAAAAGCGCATGTCCTGAGTGCCCTTTTGGCCAAATTTCATGAGGCGGAGGTCAACAACAAGAACGAAGTTGTGGTGTGGGGAACAGGAAATCCTCGAAGAGAATTTCTCTATATTGATGACTTTGTGCAAGCTGTTCTTTTTTTGATGGAAAGATATAATGATGGTTCTCTTATCAATGTTGGCTCAGGCGCCGATATCTCCGTTAAGGAATTAGCAGAGACGATAAAGCGGATCGTTGGCTTTAGGGGAGAGATTGTTTTTGACAAAAGTAAGCCGGATGGGGCACCACGTAAACTGTTCGATAGTTCGAAGATCTCACGTTTAGGTTGGCGGCCAAAGGTTAATTTGGAAGAGGGACTTCGTAAAACGTATGAGTGGTATAAAGAAGCGACCAAGCGACCAAGTGACCAAGCAACCAGGTTTTGAAACTACTCGGTCACCTGGTCTCTTGGTTACTTGGTCACTTTAAAATAAGGAGTTTCGAATGAATATTCTCGTCACTGGTGCAGCGGGATATATCGGTTCGGTTTTAGTGCCGCAACTTTTGCAGAAGAATCATAAGGTTATTGCTTTAGATAATTTTATGTACACCCAAACCTCCTTATTGGATGTCTGCTATGACCCTCGCTTGATTATCGTTCGTGGGGATGCCCGAGATAAAGAACTCTTGAAACGGATCTTGAAAGATGTGGATGCCATTTTTCCTTTGGCGTGTTTGACAGGGGCGCCAGCCTGTGCCCGAGATCCCGAGGCGGCTCGTTCCATTGTTTTGGATGCCATTAAAACGATCTTGGAGTTACGTAGTAAAAAACAGTTGATCATTTTTCCAACGACGAATAGCGGTTATGGTGTTGGCGAAAAAGGCAAACATTGTACGGAGAAGACATCCTTGCGGCCTATTTCACTTTATGGCCGTTTGAAGGTCGAGGCCGAGAAGGCTATTTTGGAGGCAGGGAATGCTATTACGTTACGATTAGCCACTGCCTTTGGCATTAGTCCACGCATGCGATTAGATTTATTGGTTAATGATTTCGTGTATCGGGCGTTGTACGACCGATTTATTGTGCTTTTTGAGGCCCATTTTCATCGCAATTATATTCATGTGCGCGATATCGCCAAGGTTTTTCTTCACGTCTTGAATAATTTTGATAAAATGAAAAACGAACCTTATAATGTCGGCTTAAGCGACGCCAATATCAATAAATTGGAACTCTGTCAGGAAATCAAGAAGCACGTTCCTGGCTTTTATTTTGTAGAAGCCACCATCGGCGAAGACCCGGATAAACGAGACTATATCGTCAGTAACGAAAAGATTGAAAAGACAGGATTTAAACCAGATGTCTCGTTGTCCGATGGCATTAAGGAGCTCATTAAAGGTTATCAGGTGATTAAGAGAAGTGAGTATGCGAATGTATAAGAAGCCACATGTCACAAGCCACACGACACAAGCTGTTTGAAGCTTTACGTGTGACGTGAGACATGTGTCCTGTGACTTTTGCTATGAAACAACTCGACATCCTATTCATTCATCCTAACGCCGCCAAAAAGATCTATCAGGATTTAAGCAAAGATTACTCGGCGATTGAACCACCTATCTGGGCGGGGATGTTGGCCGCGCACTGCCGTCTTAAAGGCTATGGGGTTGATATTTTAGATTGTGAAGCTCTTCACCTTAACGATGAACAGGCGGCCAAAAAAATTGGTGAGGCCAATCCCAGAGTTGCCTGCTTTGTGATTTATGGGCAGCAGCCTTCCGCCAGTTCGCAGAATATGGAAGGGGCTGTGTCGCTGGTAGATCTCATCAAGAAGACATATCCTCAAATAAAAATTCTCTTCGTTGGCGGTCATGTGAGCGCCTTGCCGCGCGAAGTAATGGAGAAACACTCTTGTGTGGATTTTGTTTGCCAGAATGAAGGGGTGTATACGATTTCCAATCTTTTAAAGACAAATTTGAAAGATCATTTGGATAGGGTTCAGGGGTTAGGGTATAGGATTAATAGTACGGTGGTTTTAAATCCACCTTCCCCCATTGTGGCTAAAGAAGATCTTCCCCGCGAATTACCAGGGATCGCATGGGATTTGCTTCCCATCAAACAATATCGCACGGCTTTGTGGCACGCCCTTCCGAATAATGCACAGCGACAGCCGTTTGCCGCCCTTTATACAAGTCTGGGATGTCCTATGAAATGTTCTTTCTGTATGATTAACATTATTAATCGTCAGGAAAATGAATATTCCGATGGAAGTGCGGTGTTCCGTTACTGGGATCCCGAATTTATTATCCAAGAGTTTGATAAATTTGCCCAAATGGGGATTAAAAATATCAAGATTGCCGATGAACTATTTGTCCTTAATCCCAATCATTTTATGAAACTATGCGAATTGATTATTGAGCGAGGGCATAAATTTAATATTTGGTGTTATTCACGTATTGACACGGTGAAAGAGAGATTTTTGGAGGCCTTGAAAGGGGCGGGCGTGAATTATTTAGCGCTTGGGATTGAAAGCGGTAACACGAAGGTCCGTAAAGATGTGGTCAAGGGGCGGTTTGAAGATGTGGATATTCGCGATATCGTCAAGAAAATTCGCGAACATGGTATCAATGTGGCGGCCAATTATATTTTTGGTTTGCCCGAAGATGATTTGTCCAGCATGCGACAGACGTTGGATTTAGCCTTAGAAATGAACACGGAGATGGCGAATTTTTATTCGGCCATGGCGTATCCCGGAAGTCCTTTGTACGGTATCGCGAAAAAGGAAGGCTGGAAACTCCCGGATACCTACGCGGGATTTTCTCAACATTCTTATTATACCCAGCCTTTGCCAACGAAGTATTTGACTGCCGAGCAAGTTTTGGAATTTCGCGATAAGGCTTGGATGACCTATCATACCAGTCCGCGATTCCTGAATCTTTTAAAAGAAAAATTTGGGTCCGTAGCGGCTGAAGAGACACTTAAATCAACTCAAATTAAATTAAGAAGAAAAATTTTAGAGGAGCGCCTGCCTGCCGGCAGGCAGGAATCCACGCATGATTATTAGCCGTACACCTTTTCGTGTTTCGTTTTTCGGGGGAGGGACCGATTATCCCGCTTGGTTTAAAGAGCATAAGGGCGCGGTCGTTGCCACCACGATCGATAAATACTGTTATATTTCTTTTCGTTATCTTCCCCCATTTTTTGAACACAAATCACGTATTATTTATTCCAAGATGGAGCATGTCAAGACTTTGGAGGAGATTGATCATCCGGCGGTGCGTGAAACCCTTAAATTTTTTAAGATTCGGCAAGGGGTTGAGATTCACCACGATGGTGATTTACCAGCACGGACAGGTTTAGGTTCAAGTTCTTCGTTTACAGTCGGGTTATTGCACTGTCTCTATGCCTTGAAAGGGATTATGCCCACACGCGATCGTTTGGCAAGAGAAGCTATTTATATTGAACAAGAAATGTGTAAAGACAATGTAGGTTGCCAGGACCAAACCCTAGCCGCCTACGGAGGATTCAATTACATTGAGTTTGGCGGTATCAATCATCTGCGTGTACGTACGATTACGGTTCCCGAAGAACGTATGAGAGATTTACAAAGACATTTGCTATTGGTTTTTACTGGATTTTCACGTACGGCTTCCCAGATTGCGGCCCATCAGATTAAAAATATTCCCAAAAAGAAAAGCGAATTGAAGGCCATGTACCAAATGACGGTTGAGGCGATGAATATCTTGAATAGTTCTAAAGATTTAACAGCGTTTGGAAAATTGTTACATGAAGGCTGGAGATTAAAGCGTAGTTTATCAGATAAGATTTCTACCCCCCATATAGACGAAATTTATAAGATGGCTCGTCGAGCGGGTGCGGTGGGTGGAAAACTATTAGGGGCTGGCGGTGGAGGATTTATTTTGTTATTTGCGAAACCGGAACATCAGAGAAAAATAAAGTCGATTTTGAAAAAATATCTCATGATCCCCTTTAAATTTGAAGACCAAGGGAGCCAAATCATTTTTTATCAACCCAACAGTGGTGTTGTAAGATAATCCTTCGTGTTTCAGCTGAAAGATATTGATGTGATGATTCTGTGTGGTGGGCGGGGGGAGCGTCTGCGTTCGGTGATCGGGGAGAATCAAAAGGTTATGGCTCTGGTCAACGCAGAGCCGTTTTTGAATATTCTTTTAAAAGACTTAGCCCGCCAGGGGGCGCAAAGAGTGATTTTATGTACAGGGTACAAGTCCGAAGCTGTCGAGGAATATTATCACCGGAGTAATTTCGGGTTGGCGATTGAATTTTCAAAAGAAGAAGAGCCTTTGGGGACCGGCGGTGCTGTTAAGAATGCCCGCAATTTGATCAAAAGCAATCCGTTCGTTGTTATGAACGGCGATTCATTCTGCTCTTTGGATTTTAAGAAATTATTTCAATTTTTCCTGACAAAAAAAGCCCTGCTGACCATCGCCATTTATAAGACAGGCGCTGATAAAGATTTCGGCTTCTTGACGATCGATGATCAAAAAGCTGTTCAGAGATTTCAGGAAAAACAAGAAGCGATTCAAGGTGCACAGACTTATCTTAATGTCGGCGTTTACATTTTTGATCAGGAAATTTTCAAGCTGATGCCTAAAGAAAAAAAGTTCTCTTTAGAGCAGGATTTTTTTCCAACGTTGACAGAAAAAAGTTTTTTTGGGTATGAAGTAAAAGAACCATTTATAGACATCGGCCAGCCAGAGCGTTATGTCCAGGCGCAAGGTTATTTTAAAAGGTGAGGTCAAATCGATTATGCCCCAACCACAGCTTAGTTTAGAGGCCAAAACAAAATTTAAGGTTCCCTTTGGGACTGTTTCGATTACCGAGGAGGCTCGCCGATTAATTAATCAAGCCCTTGAGGCTAAGATGGTCACGCACGGCCAATACGTGGCAGAATTCGAGGAAAGATTTGCGCAGTTATTTGGGGTTAAATATGGGGTAGCGATGAGCAGTGGGACGGATGCCGACGCCTTGGCCTGTGCGGCTCTGTATGACTACGGCGCGAAACGAGGGGATGAAATTATTGTGCCGGCCTTAACCTTCGTAGCCACTGGCAATGCGGTTTTACAGGCTGGATTTATCCCTGTCTTTGTGGATGTAAGACGAGAAACGCTCAATATTGACTCTGACAAAATCGAAAGAATGATAACGAAAAAAACTCGGGCCATTCTACCGGTGCATCTCATGGGGAAACCAGCCGACATGGACAAGATCATGGCCATCGCTAAAAAGCACAATCTTTATGTGATTGAGGATGCGGCCGAGGCGCATGGGGCTGAATACAAGGGCAAGCTCGTGGGGACCTTCGGTCAGATGGCGGCGTTTAGTTTATATGCGGCGCACATTATTACCACCATCGAAGGAGGCATTGTTATCACTAATGATATTAAAATGGCTAATATTTTGCGCTCGCTACGTAATCACGGCATTGAAAATAAATTTGATTTTAGGCGCATTGGTTTTTCTGCCAAAATGAATGAGCTCGAAGCGGCCATTGGTTTGGGGAATATTAAGATTTTCAAACAGATTTTGGACAAGCGTCGACGGAATCTTTTGTATTTAATCGACAAGTTTAAAAGATTCGACCGCTATTTTTTGACGATTCAGGAGGAAAAGCATGAGAAGATTGGGCCCCATGCTTTTTCGATCATTGTGAAAGAAAAGGCGGGCTTTCGTAAAGAGGAATTTGTTCAATTTATAGAGGAAAACGGTGTTGATTCGCGTAATTTATTTTATTCCATTCCCACACAATGCCCCAACTATAAATTTTTAGGGAAAAAATTAGGAGATTTTCCTGAGGCCGAATTCTGTAGCGATAACGGTTGCCACATTGGGGTCCATCAAGATTTAGAAATCGATCAGCTCGATCACGTGGTTATGGTGGTCGAGAAATTTTTAAGAACAAAGTTGAGGGGTTAAGGTTACGATGCCAGTATGGATGTTGGGTTAGGCTAAGGGTCATAACCTTAACCCATTTTTTATGAATAAACCTACCTTTACTCTTGGTATATCGGCCTTTTATCACGACAGCGCGGCCTGTTTAGTGAGAGACGGGGAGATCCTAGCTGCCGCGCAAGAGGAGCGATTTACTCGTCGAAAACACGATCTTAATTTCCCCATGCATGCCATTCAATACTGTTTGAAGGAAGCTGGCATTCAATCCCATGATTTAAGTTTTGTCGGTTTCTATGATAAGCCTTTTCTTAAATTTGAACGGATTTTGATGACCTATTTAACCTATGCTCCTCGAGGATTAAGCTCCTTTTTAAAAGCCATGCCGTGGTGGTTGAAGGAAAAACTTTATCTTAAAGATTTTATTAAGGAACAATTGAATTATGATGGTGAGATTATCTTTACCGAGCATCATGAATCGCATGCAGCGTCAGCGTTTTTTCCATCGCCGTTTGCGGAGGCAGCTATTTTAACGATGGACGGGGTGGGTGAGTGGGCGACATCCAGTTTTGGGGTTGGCAAATGGAATAAAATCGAACTTCTGTCAGAAATAAAATTTCCGCATTCCTTAGGGTTGCTCTATTCGGCTTTTACCTATTATGTAGGCTTTCGTGTCAATTCAGGGGAATATAAATTGATGGGCTTAGCGCCGTATGGAGAACCAAAATATGTAGACGTCATTAAGCGAGAACTGATTGATATCAAAGATGATGGTTCGTTTAAACTAAATATGCAATATTTTGATTATTGTGCAGGGTTAACAATGACCAATGAACGTTTTCATCGCTTATTTGGAGAACCGCCAAGACGACCGGAGTCCACCATTAGCCAAAATTACATGGACGTGGCGCGTTCCATTCAAGAAGTTACCGAAGAGATTATGCTGAAGATGGCCAATCATGTTCAGGAGGTAACCGGTCAAACGAATTTGTGTTTGGCCGGCGGGGTGGCCTTAAATTGTGTAGGCAATGGCCGAATCCTGAGCCAAGGCAAAATTAAAAATATTTGGATTCAGCCTGCGGCTGGCGATGCCGGTGGGGCTTTAGGCGTGGCGCTTTTTATTTGGTATCAGTATTTAAATAATCCACGTTTAATGGACGGTCAGCATGACGGCCAAAAGGGTTCTTATCTTGGACCTCAATATGATGACACCGTGATTGAAGAATTTATTCGTCAAAATAACTTACTGGCCGAGAAACTTACCCCGCTTCTTTTGGCTCAAAAAATCGCAGAATTGATTAAGGCCCAAAAGGTTATCGGATTGTTTTATGGGCGTATGGAGTTCGGGCCACGGGCCTTGGGATCGCGTAGCATCATTGGTGATGCTCGCTCGAGCGAGATGCAGTCAATTATGAATTTAAAGATAAAATTTCGTGAATCATTTCGGCCGTTTGCCCCTAGTGTTCTCACCGAAAAAACGAGGGAATATTTTGATATCGATGGAGAAAGTCCCTATATGCTGCTTGTGGCAGATGTTCGTCGCGATAAACGCACCCAAGAATCAGAGCCATCGAATTTGCAAGGCATTGATAAATTAAAATTTAAGCGTTCGCTGATTCCTTCTGTAACTCATGTTGATAATTCTGCACGCCTCCAGACTGTAGCCAAAGGCAGCCATCCAATTTTCTATGATATTATCAAGGCCTTTGAGAATTTAACGGGCTGTCCGGTGATTATCAATACCTCTTTTAATGTACGCGGAGAGCCGATTGTTTGTTCGCTAGAGGATGCCTACCGATGTTTTATGTCAACGGACATTGATTATTTGGTTATGGGCAATTACCTTTTCGATAAAGAAAAGCAGCCAAACAAGGAAAAATACAAAAAGGAAAAGATTTCTTTGGAGTTAGATTAATGGATAAAGAACAGAAACAGTTGGCAGTCTTTGGTTATGGGCTAAGCCTCATCTTAACGGTTTGGACTTTTCTATTATGGCGCAAGGGAAGTTACTTTTGGTTTTTTACATTTTTATTAGCCATGATGTTCGTTGTCTTAACTCGGGCCCACCATAAGTTATTAAAGTCGATTTATGTAAAATGGATGATCGTGGCTCATGCTATCGGGCACATCCTCACGACAGTCGTTTTAACAATGATTTTTTATTTTGTTTTTACGCCGATTGGCCTTATATTAAGGATATTAAGAAAAGATTTATTGGAAAGGGCATGGTCAGCTTCAGAAAAGAGTTATTGGAAAAAGAAGGAAACGGCATTTGATAGGGAACGCTATTTAAAACAATTTTAAGAACACGGAGAAAAATATGTCAAAACTATCACTAATAAAAGAGTTTTGGGAATTTTTGATGCAACGTAAATTGTACTGGATGGCGCCCATTTTTATTATTCTCATCATTTTGAGTTTGTTGATTATTTTTGCCCAGAGTTCAGCGGTAGCGCCATTTATCTACACGCTTTTTTGAGGGATCGGCTATTCTGACTCCTCATCCAGAGGAAGAAGGATTATATTCCCATGCGTATAGCTATTAACTGTCGGTGTTTTCTTAAAAAACAATTCACTGGTGTTGGTCGCTATGCTTTTAACCTGGTGCGTTGTTTAAGTGAGATTGATCAGGAGAACGAATATTTCCTCTATGCCCCCAAGGATCTTTTTGATTTCAAGCGCCAGTTCCCAAAGGTCGGGGTCCGCAATTTTCATGTGAAAGGAGATTTGTTTCGACAGGGACCGGATAGGATTCTTGGTGCCATAGATATCTATCACGCCCCCTGTCCGGAATTCGTGACAGTCAAGGAGGCCAAGGTTATTGTCTCGATCCATGATTTGGTTTATAAGGCCTATCCTCAAGGGCATAACCATGCTACGATCGATATAACCGATAGGCAATTGCAGAACATTGTTGAGTGTGCGGATAAGATTATTTGCTCCTCCCAGAGTACTCTTAATGACCTTCAAAAATATTTTGAGGTTGATTCGCGTAAGTTATGTGTGATTTACTTGGGAATGAATTTGGATGAATTTGCGCCCTTGCGCAATGATGAGCACTGTAAGGCTAAGAATACGATCTTAAAGAAAGGCGTGGAGGAGCCCTATTTGCTCTTTGTGGGGACCATCGAACCACGCAAGAATTTACAGAACCTACTCAAGGCCTTTGCAATTTTGAAGGAAAAGAATAGATTTAAGGGGAAACTGGTTGTGATTGGAATGAAGGGATGGAACAGCGATGGTTTGGCCACCATGGTTGAAGAATTAGGAATTAAAGACAGGGTTATTTTCCCTGGTTTTGTGACTAACGAAGAATTACGTTTTTTTTATACCTTAAGCGCGGCCTTGATCATGCCCTCCTTTTATGAAGGATTTGGATTTCCGATTGTAGAGGCCTTTAATTGTGGAACACCGGTTGTCACCTCAATGACCTCCTCATGCGGTGAGCTGGCCGCTGATTGCGCCTTAACCATCGACCCTCATGATGTGGAGGGATTAGCCCAAAGCATGGAGAGGATCCTCTATGATGATCGTTTGCGTGAACATCTGAAACAAAAAGGTTTTAAACGTGCCCAAGACTTCTCGTATTATCATACAGCCCGTCAGACGCTTCAGGTCTATCAAGAAGTTTACAATAAAGTATTATTAACCAGATAAAAAAGTTAGTTGGGATGCTTATGAACAATAATGTCTACGCTGTTGTCTTAGTAGGCGGCTCAGGAACACGGTTTTGGCCGCTGAGTCGAAAATCTCAACCAAAGCAATTCTTAAATATTTATGGAAAACAAACCTTATTCGAAGAAACGTTGAACCGCCTCTCTTCGAAGATTAATCCTAAGAATATTTTTGTCGTTTCCAACATCGCCTATAAAAAGGCGGTGAAAGCGCAAAGTAAAAGGTTTTCCATTCCCCCGAAGAATTTTCTTTTTGAGCCTGTCTCCCGTAATACCGCCCCTGCGATTTGTTGGGCCGCTCAGATTATTCAGCGAAAAGACCCTCAGGCAATGATGGCGATTTTTCCCTCAGACCATTTGATTGATAATAAAAGGGTCTTTGGGCAGGCCGTAGATAAAGCACTCACCTTGGCTAAGGCAAATTTTTTGGTGACATGGGGTATTAGACCCACCCGACCCGAAACAGGTTATGGTTATCTCCAGACCGAACCCAAGCGTGTACAAGGCCGAGTATTTTTGAAGGTAAAAAAATTCACAGAAAAACCATTTCGCGATAAAGCCGTCCGCTTTATGAAGCAGGGAAATTATTTTTGGAATGGCGGTATGTTTGTCTGGAAAGCATCAGTTATTTTAGAAGAATTTAAGAGATATCAACCAACGATCTATCGGTATTTTATTAACAACAGCCATCGTCGACAAACAAGAAACCAATGGCAAAAATTACCTTCTATCTCGGTGGACTATGGGATCTTAGAAAAATCGCATCGTGTGGCGTGTATCGCGGTGAAGGATTTAAGATGGTCGGATTTAGGGAGTTGGGAGGCTTTGCACGAAGCGGGGAAGAAAGATAAAAAAGGGAATATTTTTCGTGGAGATATTATTCCCTTAGAATGTCGGAATACTCTGGCATGGGGCGAAGACCGCCTGGTGGCCGCGATAGGATTGGAGAACATGCTGATCGTTGATACCTCGGATGCCTTGTTGGTTTGTCGACGAGATTTATCACAGCGCGTTAAAGGTATTGTCGAGATTTTAGAAAAAAAGAACCGCAAGGAGTATCTCCATCATTCAAGGAGCTCTTAATTGGCGATTTTCTTACCCAATGTTCGTAAGATCCTCATTATCAATATCTTTGGCATCGGGGATGTTTTATTCACCACTCCTTTGATCGCCAATATCAAAACCAATTTTCCCCAAATGTTTGTTGGTTATGTGGCCAACCGACGCACGGCGCCGTTAGTTTTGGATAATCCTAAAATCGATCGCGTCTTTATTTATGAACGTGATGAATATCATGCTCTTTATCGGAAATCCAGAATACGATTCTTAAAGCGTTTCCTCGAGGACCTCAAGGCCATTCAAAAAGAGAATTTTGATTTGGTCATAGATTTTACGTTGAATGGGAATACAAGCTTTCTCATGTGGCTGATTGGCATCAAAGAGAGAATGGGGTTCAATTTCAAGAATCGCAGCCCATTTTTGACACGAAAAATAAAATTAGAGGGCTATGAGGGGAAACACATTGTGGAATATTACCTTACCTTTTGTCAGGAACTGGGGTTACCTCTGTCAGAACCGCATATGGAAATTCCTATCTCCCAGGAAGAGGAGTATTGGGCCCAAAAAATTTTGCAGAGAAATAATTTGTCTTGGTCGAAACCCCTGGTCGGGTTGGTCCCAGGGGGAGGAGCCAGTTGGGGCAAAGAGGCGGTTTATAAGCTTTGGTCAGCGGAAAACTATGCCAAATTAGCCGACAAAATCGTTGAAAAATTTGCTGCGGCCATTATACTGATGGGGGACCAGCAAGAAAAGGATTTGTGTGCCCGAGTCGCTAAAAGTATGCAGCATAAGCCGATCCTACTTGCTGGTCAAACCACCATTAAACAATTAGCCGCCCTCTGTGCCCTCTGTCGTTGTGTGATCGTTAACGATGGAGGGCCTTTGCATGTCGCGGTGACGGCCGGTGCAAAGACCGTATCGATTTTTGGGCCTGTGGATGAGAAGGTCTATGGACCATATCCAGCCCAAAATCAAGTCGTGGTGACAAAGGATATTGCCTGTCGACCCTGCTATCGACGTTTTCGACGGGCGAAATGCGAGCATATCAGCTGTTTGTCAACATTAACGGTGGAAGAGGTTTTCCAAAAAGTGAGTGAAGTCTTATGAATGTCCAATTTATCGATTTTAGTGAACAGTACAGAACCGTTAAAACAGAAGTCGACAATGGTATTCAACGGGTTCTGGAAAAAGGAAATTTTATTTTAGGTCAAGAAGCCAAAGATTTTGAGAAGGAGTTTGCGAAATACTGTGATGTCAAATATGGAGTGGGTGTTAATTCCGGCACCGATGCCCTTTATTTAGCGGTTTCAGCCTTGGATATTGAAGAAGGCGATGAGGTGATCTTGCCTACATTTACCTTTATTGCGACAGCCCTTTGTATTTCTTATACGGGGGCCAGGCCGGTTTTCGTTGATATCGAAGAGGATACCTATAATATCGATCCAACTAAACTGAAGAAGGTGATGACAAAAAAAACAAAGGCCATTATTCCAGTGCATCTGTATGGCCAGCCAGCGAATATGGATGAGATTCACGAGGTGGCCCGCCAACATAAAATTTCCATTATCGAAGATGCGGCCCAATCGCATGGGGCCAAATACAAAAACCGCAAAGTCGGTTCTTTAAGTGAGGTGGCCTGTTTTAGTTTTTATCCCACGAAAAGTTTAGGGGCCTGTGGCGATGCAGGGATGATTGTCACCGATAACCCAGAGATTTATGAGAAGTCTTTGATGCTGCGCGATTATGGTCGCAAAGGACGTTATGAACATAAAGTAAAAGGATACAATTCTCGATTGGATACTATTCAGGCGGTCGTGTTGTTGGCGAAACTAAAGCACCTCGATGAATGGAATGCCATGCGTCATCACAATGCCCTTTATTATAATCAGTCTTTAAAGGGCGTGAAAGGTGTCACCACACCCACGATCAGGAATGATCGCACGCATGTCTTCCAGACTTATGCCATTCGTGTCAAGAATCGCGATAAGATCTGTGAAGAGATGAAGAAAAAAGGCATTGATGTGCTGATCCATTATCCCATTCCTTTACATCTGCAAGAGGCTTACCAAGAACTGAAACATAAAAGAGGAGATTTTCCGGTTGCCGAAAAAGTCGCAGATGAGATTTTATCATTGCCGATGTTCCCTCATATGAAAAAGGAACAAATTGAGTATGTGTGCGAGGTATTGAAGGGATTGATGAAATAAGCTATGAGCAAAATTCCTATTTCTGTTGTTGTGATTACGAAGAATGAAGAACAGAATATTGGAGACTGTTTAAAGAGTGTCTATGGCTGGGCGGATGAGATTGTTGTGGTCGATGATGAGAGCACCGATTGCACCAGAGACATTGCTTGTCAGTTTACGGACCGTGTTTTACGCCGGCCAATGGATGTGGAAGGACGACACCGTAACTGGGCCTATACCCAAGCCAAGTATGAATGGGTGTTAAGTCTTGACGCCGATGAAAGGGTGACGGAAGAATTGAAAGAAGAGATCGATAAGACTTTGCCAACGGCTCGATATCAAGCCTATACGATTCCTCGACGCAACTATCTTGGCGACTATTGGGTGAAATACGGCGGCTTGTATCCCGCCGGGCAGTTACGTTTATTTTTAAAGAATCATTTTCGTTATGAAGAAGCGGAGGTCCACCCTCGGGCTTTCTTAGACGGTCAGGTAGGCCACCTGACCAAAGATATCATTCATAAAAGCTATCACGATTTTGCTCATTTTCTGGCGAAGTTGAATGGTCAAACAACACTCGAGGCGCAAAAATGGATTAAGACCAACCGTCAGATGAGCTTCGGTCGTGCCTTATGGCGAACTATGGACCGCTTTCCTCGCATCTTTATCGGCAAACAGGGGTACAGGGATGGCTTTATTGGGTTTATGGTTGCTTTTTTTGCATCGCTGTATCAAATCATCAGTTATGCCAAGTACTGGGAGATGAAAAAAACGAAATCGGAACGATAAATATGGATCCTTCACGTATTGTTTTTTTAGACAGAGATGGCGTCATCAATGAGTTTCCAGGCAATGGAAATTACGTAACGAAAATTAAAGATTTTCATTTTATTTCCGGTTCTCTGGAAGCCTTAAGGATTCTCACTCAAACGAGATGGACTATTTTTATCGTTTCCAATCAAGCGGGAGTGGGAAAAGGGATTTATTCCCGCCAGAAACTCAAACAGATCACCAATTATATGCTGAAGCATGTCAAGAAACATGGAGCCAAGATCAAGAGAATTTTTTATTGCACACATAAAACACATGATGGGTGTTGGTGCCGTAAGCCCGGCATAGGGTCGGTGATTAAAGCGCTGCAATTATTGAATCAAACGATGCGAGGGGTGGAAGATGCCTATTTTGTGGGGGACACGAAGGTTGATATTCAGGCCGGCCATAATGCGGGCTGCAAGACGATTTTTGTATTATCCGGTCGTGATACCCGTCGGGATATCCGCAAATGGGACCGAAAGCCTGACTATGTGGCGAAAAATTTGTTAGAGGCCACCAAAATCATCAATAATGAAAATTCTCATCGCTTACGCCTCCGCTGGCGCCGGTCATCAAAAAGCCGCTGAGGCCATTTATGATGGTCTTAAGGTAATGACTGGCCATGAGGTGTCTTGTGTTGATGCCCTCGATTACACTTACCCATTTTATAAAAAAGCCTATCAGCAGACCTACGCAACCTTGATTAGTTATCTTTCATGGTTGTGGTGGATTTTCTTCGCGATGGCCGATTTTCCTCTTTTTGTTCCTCTGGTGAGGTTGATGCGGCGTATCCAAAATACCATTAATGGCCATAGATTCCATTGTTTTTTGCAAGAACAGCAGTTCGATTACATTTTCTCAACGCATTTTTTCCCAACCGAAGTGATGGCCGCCTTAAAAAGGACTGGCAAGATAAGATCTCAGCTTATTACCGTGATTACGGATTTTGATGTTCATAGCATCTGGCTGGCCAAAGGTGTCGATCGATATACCGTGGCCAGTGAAAGGACAAAGGAAAAATTAAAAAGATTGGGGGTCGCCGAGGAGAGGATTGTGGTGACGGGAATCCCTACGCATACCAAATTTTCGAAGTTCTACGATACGAAAGCCCTTCAGCGAAAATTAGGCTTACGTGAGGATATGTTCACCATTTTGATGGCCACGGGATCTTTTGGGATCGGTCCCATGGAGGAGATTCTCAATATCCTTAAAGATGTGCAGGTATTAGTTGTCTGTGGGCACAATAAGAATTTGTTTGAGAGGTTAAATCGGCAATCGCGAGCCAATATTAAAATTTTTCCCCTCGTCCATAATATGGAAGAATTGATGGCCGTTAGTCAAGTGATGATTACTAAACCCGGCGGTTTATCGATCTCGGAAGCTCTCATCAGGAATCTGCCACTTATTTTTTTTAGCGTTATCCCTGGTCAAGAGGCCAATAATGTAAAAGTCTTGCAAGAATATGGGGTAGGATTTTTAAGTCAAAAAATACAGGATATTGGTGGGACCATCGAACGATTAAAGTCCTCGGCCGAGCAATATCAAGAGGCGATACAAAAAATAAAAGCCGTCGCCCGGTCGAATGCGGTTCGAGATATTATTGCAATAATAAACCCTAAACTCTAAATCCGAAATCCGAAACAAATTCAAATGTTCAAACATTCAAAACAAAAAAAATATTCTAAATCGTTTTGAACATTTAAGTTTAGAATTTTATGTTTGTTTAGGATTTCGAGTTTAGTGCTTCAGATTTTTAAAATGTCTCCTCGTTTTGCTCATATTGTTGTCGGTTTACCTCTCGAAGGACATTTTGATTATAGTATTCCTTTAAACCTTCAGGATAAAATTAAAATTGGGCAACGGGTACGGATTTCTTTTCACCGCGATATACGCGTGGGCTTTGTCATCGGACTGGCCGAACAGACCGACATTCCAAAGAAAATCAAGCCCATTCTGGGCATCTTAGAAGAAAATCCTTGTTTGGATGCGCCGGCCTTGCAATGGACTAAACTTTTAAGTGAACATTATGGCTGTTCGTGGGGTGAGGCCATCGAAACGAGTTTGCCAACGGTGCTGCGTAAGACAAAGGTTGTCGAGATCCCATGGGTAGAACCAACACCAATGCCCAAAGTTAAACATGAAACTTTTTTGGTGCATGATCCGAGTTTAAATTTGGGCTGGGAATACATCCATGAAGGTATTCATAAAGCCCTCAGCCATGGCCAAGGCGTGATTGTCTTGGTACCAGAGGTATATCAGATAGAATCAGTCGGCATCAAATTAAAAGCTAAATTTGGAGAATCCATTGCTATTCTTGATAAGAAATTAAAACCAAAAAATGAATTGGAACAATGGCTTTTGGTGAAGAGTGAGAAAGTGAAAATCGTGGTGGGAACGCGCTCGGTGGTATTTGCTCCCGTCAGACATCTGGGGGCTATCATTATTTTTGAGGAAGAAAACGAGGCCTATAAACAGGAGCAAGTGCCGCACTACCATGCGCGGATCGCGGCCCAGATACGGGCCTTTGTGGAAAGTTGTCATATAATTTTAGTAAGTGCTGCCCCCAGCGCTGAGACCTGGTGGCAGGCCCAGCAAGGTCATATTCAGAAGATATCTTTTTCCGCGCCCCATGTCGCTCGATTAGAAACAATTGACATGACCAATTATGCCTCACGAAAGAGTGCTCTTATTTCTTTTCCTTTGCGCAATGTCTTGGAAAAAACCTTAGCCGAGAAGGGTAAGGTAGTGCTTTTAATGAATCGCAAAGGTTTTAGCATGCTGACACGCTGCAACCAGTGTGGTTATGCGATTCATTGTCCCCGCTGCGATGTTCCTTTAACATATCTCTATTCAAAGAAAAAGATGATTTGCCGACGATGCCAGTACAAGATGGATGTCCCTAAAATTTGTCCGCAATGTAAAAGCTCTTATTTGCGTTCAATGGGCATTGGCATCGAGAAATTAGAAAGTGAATTGGCCAGAATTTTTCCAGCCGCACGTATGGCCTTGTATGAAAAAGAGACAAAACAGATTCCCCAACAGGCCGACATCATTATCGGGACACAGGCTGTACTGCGTATTTTGCCGGACATCTCCGTTGATGTGTTGGCTATTTTACAGTTTGATGCCTTGCTCAATCGGCTCGATTTTCGCTCCGCCCAAAAGGCATTCAGTCTTCTCATTCGCTTACGCCACATGGTCAAACAAAAGGTTATTGTTCAAACCTTTAATATGGACAATTATTGTCTGAAAGCGGCCCGCCTCCTTAATTTTGAAAGTTTTTATAACGAGGAATTAGCTTTGCGCGAAGAATTACGATTCCCGCCTTTTAATTATTTAATTGATATGGGATTGCGCAGTCGAAGTGAGACAGCAGCCTGGGCACAGACCAATGAATTGTTTGAGCGCCTCCGCCAGGGGCAATCAGCGGACATCGAAATCTCAGAGCCACAACCAAATATATTATCGAAATTGCGGGATCAATACCGTTTTACTATAATGATGAAGGGTCCCTCAGTCGACAAAATTTTATCGCTAACAAAAAGTGCCTTGAAAGATCTTAAACGCAAAAGTAACACCATTGTGACGGTGGGGGTCGACCCATAAAAAGCGACCAAGAGACCAAGTGACCATGTAACCACATAAGTTGTAAAAGTTTTTACTTGGTCGCCTGGTCACCTGGTTACTTGGTTACCTTACATGAATATTATTTTTTTCGGTTCTGATGATTTTGCCTTAACGCATCTGGAAACATTATGTCATTCCGAGCATAAGGTCTTGGCTTGTGTGACACAACCTGATCGTCCCAAAGGGCGGGGGTTGCCAATGACCGTTTCGGTTATCAAAGAGTTTTCTGTCAAAAACAAGATACCTGTTTTTCAGCCGACGGATTTACACGATCAGAATTTTATTGAGGAATTAGGGCGTTTACAGAGCGATATTTTCGTGGTGATTGCTTATGGACGGATATTACCGACAGAAATCTTATCTATCCCGAAAATTTTTTCAGTTAACGTGCATGCCTCTTTGTTGCCTCGGTATCGGGGAGCAGCCCCGATCAATTGGGCGATCATTAACGGGGACACAAAGACAGGTGTCACGCTCATCAAGATGAATGAATTGATGGATGCTGGCGAAATAATTGCTCAAGAAACGGTTACGATTGAGGAGAATGACAATGCGACGACACTTCGCGCCAGGCTCGCCAAAGCCAGCGGTCCGCTGCTCCTTCATACGTTGAAGTCTATTCATGATAATAAATTTCATTTGACGAAACAGGATTTGTCCAAGGTCTCGTATGCTCCCAAGCTGACAAAAGATTTAGGCGTGATTCGCTGGGAAGAAAAAGCAACGACCATTCACAATTTGGTACGTGGACTCATCCCTTGGCCGAATGCGTTTAGTTATGTAAAAGGGAAACGATTTAAAATTTTAGAGACTGAAGTCATTGAAGATTTTGACAGTCGTTGTCAGGCGGGCGAAGTATTTTCGGTGAGTCGTGAGGGGATAGACGTGATGGCGGGCTACGGAGCCCTCAGTATCAAAAAAGTTCAGCCTGACAATGGAAAACCAATGGAAGCGCATAGTTTTGCTTCTGGGTATAAAATAGGCGTTGGTGTCAAACTCGGATAAATAAGGAGTGGGGCGAATGGACATGCAAGGAAAAAAAATCCTCATCATTGATGATCATCCCATTATGCATCGGGAGTTGGAAAAGGTCTTAGCCAAAGAGGGATTTCAATTTACGGGGGCCTTTGAGGCCATGGGTGGCTTGCGCAAGGCCAAAGAAGAATCACCCGATTTAATTTTATTGGACGTCATGTTACCCGAATACGACGGAAAACAAGTGGTGCGCAGCCTTAAGAGTGATCCAGAGACAAAAGATATCCCCATTATTTTTATGACCGTGACTCTAAGCAAAAAAGATGATGTGTTTGATAAAACCATTGAGGTCGAGGGGGTAGCTTATCCCGCTTTTCCCAAACCCTTGAATTATCCTAAAGTGATTGGTCTGATGAAGGAATTGATTAGCGCCAGAGAAAAACCGATAGCGTAAACAGGAAAGATCTATGCGCCAACACAACAACTTTCTGAAAAATAACGCCTTTTCTTTGTTGCTATTACTCTCGCTTGTGTCGGGTTCCTTGTTAGGCCTTGGTTTAAAAGAGAAAGCGATAATGTTTAAACCGTTTGGCGATATCTTTTTAAATTTGCTTTTTACGTGTGTGGTCCCTTTGGTCTTTTTTTCCATTGCTTCAGCAGTTGCCACGATGTCCAATCTTAATCGTTTAGGAAAAATCATGGGGTGGATGATTATCATTTTTGTTGCGACCGGAATCATTTCGGCTCTGCTGATAGTTGTGGGTGTGAAATTCTATCCGCCGGCGCAAGGGGTACAGATGGCTTTGCCAATGCATGCCGAAGGAAGCGCCCTTAAAGTTTCAGAACAGATTGTGAAGGCATTTACAACGACAGACTTCTTAGATATTTTGTCCAAAAAAAATATGCTGGCCTTGATTGTTTTTGCGTTGATTGTTGGCTTAGCGGCCTCAAAAGCAGGGGAAAAAGCAAAACCCTTCACCCATTTTTTGGTGGCTGGCAACGAGGTCATGGCTAAGGTGATTGGCTATATTATGCTGTATGCACCGATTGGCTTAGGCGCCTATTTTGCATATTTAGTGGGTGTCTTTGGTCCGCAACTGATGGGCGCGTATGTTCGCGCGATAAGTTTGTATTATCCTCTCGCCATTGTTTATTTTTTTATGGGTTTTTCTTTGTACGCCTATCTGGCCGCGGGGCAAAAAGGGATAAAAATATTTTGGAAGAATATTATTCCTGCGGCTCTGACGGCTTTGGCGACGGGAAGTAGCATCGCGACCATCCCGACCAATCTCGAGGCCGCCAAGAGGACAGGTGTCCCCGATGATATCCGTGAAACAGTCATTCCTATTGGGGCAACGATTCACATGGATGGTTCTTGTTTATCTGCAATTTTAAAGATTGCTTTTTTGTTTGGATTACTTCAGATGGATTTTAGCGGCGCGGGAACGATCGTGACGGCGATTGGCATTGCTTTGTTAAGTGGCACGGTCATGAGCGGTATTCCCGGTGGCGGATTTTTAGGGGAGATGCTTATTGTCACGATGTATGGTTTTCCACCCGAGGCTCTGCCTTTGATTTCCATGATCGGCACATTGGTCGACCCGCCGGCGACGATGGTCAACGCCACCGGCGATAACGTCGCGAGCATGATGGTCGCACGGATTCTAGGTGGGAGAAATTGGATGAGAAGCAATGGCTAAAAAAAAGAAAAAAGTCGTCTGGCACAAAAAAAGCGGTAAGATGCTGTCCTCTTCGGTCCTTAACCCTCACGGTTCGATCCCCAAAACCGCTGAGGATTTTGTTCTGCACGACCACATCGATGACCGCCGCAAGGTCTTTGCCCAAAAACTGTTGGCGCAGATCAAGAAGGCGGTTAAACAATAAGTCACAAGGTCACAACGTCACATGTCACACGTTGTTTTAAGTTTTTGCCTGTGACTTTGTGACACTGTGACTTTGTGACTTGTTATAAGGTTCCATTTATGAAACTCCTCTACAGCAAACGTTCCCCTTACGCCCGCAAGGCCCACATCATGGCTTTGGAGAAAAATATTGCGCTCGAATTGGTCGAAGTGGATTTGACCAATAAATCAGCGGACCTTATCAAGGCCAACCCTTTGGGCAAGATTCCCGTCCTGATTCTGGACAACGGTGAATCACTCTGCGACAGCCCGGTGATCTGCGAATACCTGGATGCACTAAAGCCGCCGCCCATGATCCCGCAAGATAAGAAGAAACGGCTGCGGACCCTGCATCTTTGCGCCATCGCCGATGGCTTGATGGACGCCGCGGTCGCTGGTTATATGGAGAAGGTGCGTCATCCGGAGTATTTCAACGCTGATTTTATCGCCGCCCAGGAAAAGACCATCAGCCAGGGATTGAAATTTTTTGAGGACCATCTTGAGGAAATTGCGGATTTCAACCTGGCGGCCATAGCCGTTATCTGTGCGATTGGTTATATTAATTTCCGGCTCCCGCACGCGGGGCCTTCCGGCAAATTCCCAAAACTGGCGAAGTGGTACGACGAATTTTCCCAACGGCCGAGCATGGAGGCCACAAAGCCGGGGTGAAATTCGGGTTTCGCGACACATCCCCCGATTCAATTGGGGAGTTGGATGTTAAAGCACACACCGCAGGAAATCTTACCAAACAAATTCATGAAATACCTATATTTTGTTAGGTAAATTTAGCAGTGGATTTATATTACCAAACAATATATACTATTTTCTGGAAAATGTTTGGTAAACCCCGTAAAATCTTCCTTGAATGACTACGGGGTAAAGGAGAAAGTCATGGGTGTTCTTAAAAGTGTCTTAAAAGAAGTTTAGAAAATAAAAAGGGCAAGAAAAAGATTCAAGATTTAAAGCCGCTGTGGTACTTATCCATTTAATCACAAAAGCAAGATAACTTCCGGGAACTTCAAACTTCCAACTTCCGGGGACACGTACCTTTTTAAAAGTGATAAGAGATAAGTGGTAAGTGATAAGAGGAAATCCTACTCCGCCATGAACCGTGGCGGATGTGACAACTCGTTCAAAGCACGAATCGGAAGCCAGACGTCAGAAATTAGAAGCAAGACTTTGACAAGTTCGATGATTCTGAATTAGAAAAGTAGTAATCCCGATTTCGCTATGCGAAACGGGATGAATTCACGCTTCAATTTACGTTTACTACGTTCCGCAAATTATGCGTTCATTCATGCTAAAGTTGTGATGTTTTTCATTCCGTAAACTTCCCTCGATTCCCCTCACGATATTTCACAAACAGAAAGGGGAATCATATGAAACATACCGTTATTCTGATCCAAAACATCGAGAGTAAAATTTTTCTTATCCGTGGGCAGAAGGTGATGTTGGATAAAGACCTTGCTTATCTTTATCAAGTAAAACCTATTGCCTTAAGACAGCAGGTGAAGCGAAATAAAGATCGTTTTCCTGATGATTTTATGTTTCAACTCACGGAAGAAGAAGCAGGGATTCTGGTATCACAAAATGTGATACCTTCCAAACAGAGCTTGGGCGGGTATTTACCATACGCATTTGCAGAACAGGGGATCGCGATGTTATCGAGCGTGCTCAAAAGTAAAAGAGCCATCCATGTTAACATAGAAATCATGCGCGCGTTTGTGCGATTGCGGGAAATACTTCTTTCGCATAAGGAACTGGCGCAGAAATTGGAAGAGTTGGAGAAAAAATACGATGCCAATTCAAGGCCGTCTTTGACGCTATCCGTCAGATCATGGCCACGCCGGAAACGCCGAAACGTAAGATAGGATTTCATCCTTGAATACCACACACAAGTGTGGTAATGTGATTTTGTGACTCAAGTATCCCCATTTACCTCAAAAGCGCTGCGCGGTCGGGGGGCATCAGCCAACCCCGCCAATCGGTTCGAAGAATTTCATATCGAGCGCGATGCGGAGTGGACCGAAGAAGATCCTAAACCCGGCACAGAATTTTTTGTCGATAACACACGTTCGATCATCGCCTACAATGACAGCCCGGATGTGGGCGTTTCCGCCGGCATCAACCCTTACCGCGGCTGTGAGCACGGCTGTGTCTACTGTTTTGCCCGGCCGAATCATGAATTTCTCGGATTATCGTCCGGTCTCGATTTCGAGACGAAAATTTTTGTTAAAAAGGATGCACCAGAACTTTTGCGCAAGGAATTATCGTCCGCCCGATGGAAACCGCAGGTGATTGCTCTAAGCGGCAACACCGATCCTTATCAACCGATCGAGCGAAGACTACAGTTGACATGGCAGTGTCTTCAAGTTTTGGCGGAATTCCGCAATCCGGTGGGCATTATTACAAAAAATAAATTGATCACGCGCGACATCGATGTCCTTCAGGAATTGGTGCGTTATCAGGCGGTCAACGTCTGTGTGTCGGTAACCACGCTGGATCCTGATCTGGCGGGAAAGATGGAACCCCGGGCCTCGCGGCCGGCGGACAGACTTCTGGCGATTGAGAAATTGAGCGCGGCCGGTGTTCCGGTCACGGTCTTAACCGCTCCCATCATTCCGGCTTTAAATGACCATGAGATCCCATCGATATTAAAGGAAGCAGCTAAACGAGGGGCGCGTTCGGCCGGCTATGTGATTGTGCGGCTGCCGTTTGCGGTCAAAGATTTGTTCGAGCAATGGCTCCTCGACCACTTTCCTGACCGCAAAGAAAAAATCCTCAACCGTATCCGGGCGATGCGCGGCGGAAAGTTGTATGATGCGCAGTTTGGAAAACGCATGCGCGGAGAAGGCATTTTTGCCGAACAGATTGACGATCTTTTCCAAATGGCCTGTAAGAAAGCCCGGCTCAACAAGTTATCCTCAACGCTGTCGACCGCCCATTTCCGCCGGCCGCAAGAGGCGCAATTCATGTTGTTCGATTGAAGTTATGGTGTGCCATCATTAAACAATTTGCCAATCGGTTTTCATGTGAGATAATGGAACAACAAAATGAAAAACAGACCGACGATAGCGCTCTTGACGGACTTTGGCCTTCAAGACAATTATGTGGGGATCATGAATGGCGTGATCCTAAACATTAATCCCGATGTGCAGATTGTGGATATCACGCATGAAATTCCTGCCCAAGATATTCTTCAAGGGGCCTTGGCTTTAAAAAGCGCTTATTCCTATTTTCCGCATGGCACGATTTTTGTCGGGGTGGTCGATCCGGGTGTGGGTTCCAAACGTAAGCCCATTCTGGTAGTTACCAAACAATATTATTTTCTCGGACCGGACAACGGGTTATTGTCACCGATCATTGAGGAGGAAAAATCGGTCAAGATTTTTTCGATCACCAGCGAAAAATATTTTCTTAAGCCGGTCTCCAATACGTTTCATGGCCGTGATATCTTTGCACCGGTAGCGGCTCATTTGTCGAAAGGGCTAGCACCCGCGCGATTCGGTAAAGTGCAAAAAGATTTTGTGCGGCTGAAAATCCCCAGACCCACCGTGCAGGATCGTCATATCATAGGCGAAGTCATTGCCATTGACCGCTTCGGCAACTTGATTACTAACATCGAAGAAAAACTGTTTAACGGTTTTAAAGGAAAATTCCAGGTGAAAATAAAGAACGTCCTCATCAAAGGACTGTCGCCGTCCTATTTTAGTGTCAAGGCCGGAGAACCGTTGGTGGTGATCGGAAGCAAAGGTTATTTAGAAATTTCAGTCAATCAAGGCTCGGCGAAAGAGTGTCTTAAGGCCGGGCTCGGTGATAAAGTAAACATAGTAACAACGGCCAAGCCCTAACCACAAAGGTTTTATGCATAATTCCATTCTCGCCATCCGTTTTCATCTATCGGAGTGAAGCAGAATCCGGCCTTAAGCGGTCCTTAAAATCCTGCCAAGGAAATTTTCTGCCTGGGCAAGCGGTGGTGGCGCCTTCCACATGACCGTGGGCTAAGATATTTTTGCTGGGAATTTTGTAATAGTTTTTGAGGGTATTGACCAAATAGACGAGGGATTCCATCTGTTTGGGGGAGACATAACCTTGATTAAAATCACCTACAAGACAAATACCGATGGCCTTGGTGTTCATGTTAGAGGCCTTGCAGTGTGAGCCGTCCTGTTGTTTGAGCCAACGGGGGGTCGTTTCGATTTGTCCGTCCTGTTTGCCGCTCGTCCGTCGGTCGATGATGAAATGATAGCCGACTCCGCGATCCCAACCTTTTCGTAAATGCGCTTTATGGAAGGCCAGGGAATTCCCCAGGCGTGTCGCACTATGATGAATAATGATGTATTTCCATTTTTTTGACGGGTAAAGCGAAATCACCGGCTGGGGACGGGTGGCGTTGGGGATGGTCAGCCGTTGTCCCATTTTGAGGGAGTCGGTGGTTTTAAGATGATTGGCTTGAACGATACTGGCGATAGGGACATTATACATTTTGCTGATGCGCCAGAGGGTCTCCCCCGGCGCCACGGTATGAACGATTTCTCGTCGGACTTCGGGAAGGGAGGGCATGGAAACCGGCGATGGGGTAACGCTCGCACAAGAGCTTAAAATGGCTGTCAACGTTAAAAGCGCAAGATAAAAGATAAATTTTTTCATGCGTTCCTTCAGTATTACTTTCTTGTTTTCATAAATGATTTATAATATCATACAACATTATTAATTCACAATAATAGAGGGAATTTTTTAAATGAGAATCATTTCGTGGAATGTGAACGGCATTCGTTCGGTCCTTAAAAAAGGATTCTTGGATTTTGTGAAGAAATACAATCCCGATATCCTGTGTTTACAGGAAACCAAGGCGCCTTCAGATGGGAGTTTAAAAATTCCGTTGGACGGATATCAACAATATTGGAATTATGCGAAAAAAGCGGGTTATGCGGGCACCGCTGTCTTTTCTAAATTTAAGCCTTTGAAAGTCATAGATGACATCGGGATAGCCAAACACGATCAAGAGGGAAGGGTCATTACTTTTGAATTGAACGATTTTTATCTGGTAAATGTCTATGTGCCAAATTCTAAACGAGAATTAGAACGGCTTCCGTATCGCAGCAAAGAATGGGACGTCGATTTCTTGAAGTTCCTTAAAAAATTAGAGAAGACCAAGCCTGTTGTTTTTTGCGGCGATATGAATGTGGCCCACAAGGAGATCGATTTAACGAATCCTAAGGCCAATGAAAAAAATCACGGGTTTACGCCCGAGGAGCGGGCCGGTTTTGACAACATCATCAAAGCCGGTTTTGTCGATACCTTTCGGGAGTTTGAAAAGGGAGGCGGGCATTACACGTGGTGGAGTCAGATGGGGAATTGTCGGGCCCGGAATATCGGATGGCGCATTGATTATTTTTGTATTTCGCCGACCTTAAAGCCTCGACTAAAAGAAAGTCGTATTTTAAAAGAAGTGATGGGCTCGGATCATTGCCCGGTTGAGTTAGTTTTAAAATAGAGAAAGTCACAGGTCACAAGACACATGTCACATGAAAAGTCTTTGCGTGTGACTTGTGACGTGTGACATGTGACTTATTTGAATATGAAAACTTACGTCATAGGCGATATCCACGGCGCGTATCGGGCGCTGGTGCAGTGTTTCGAAAGAGTCCGTTTTGATTACAAGACAGATCATCTCATTGCCTTAGGCGATGTTTGTGATGGCTGGCCTGAGGTGCATTTGTGTATCGAAGAGCTGTTGAAGATCAAACATCTGGATTATATTCTAGGCAATCACGATCAATGGGCGATTGCCTGGGCGGAAAAAGGTTTCAAGCAAGATATTTGGCTAAGTCAGGGTGGACTCAATACACTTGTGTCCTACAAGCATAAACACATGCCAAAAACTCATCTTGATTTTCTAAAAAAAGCTCATCCGGTATTGGAATTAGAGAAAAGATTATTTGTTCATGCGGGGATTGACCCCAATAAAAATATTCACGCGCAGACCATGGAGACGCTCCTGTGGGATCGCAATCTTATTCATCGGGCGTATCTGTTGAATATCACCAATCCTGAATTTAGATTTAGGAATTATGATGAAATATTCATTGGTCATACGACGACCCAGTTTTTTAATTCCGACTTGCCATTAAAATTATGCAATATCTGGGCCTTGGATACCGGCGCCGGCTGGTCGGGCAAGCTAACCATCATGGATGTTGAGACCAAAGAATATTGGCAATCGGATCCGACACCAAGTTTATATCCCGACCAAAAAGGTCGTTTGGCAAATTCATCGGATTAAGGGTTTGCGGCGTCGTAGTCATATGCTATAATGCGAGCGTTTTGTAAACGAGAGAAGCAAGACGTCAGAAATCAGAAGTCAGAAGTAATGCTTTTGTCCTTTCTGGTTTCTATCTTCTGACTTCTTACTTCTGTAAAAAAATATCATGCCTGAACTACGCAAAGACCCGGTTGTTGGCCGTTGGGTGATTATCGCCACCGAACGCGCTCGTCGTCCAGGAAATATTGTTGATTCCAGTGAAAACACCTTTAACGGTGAAGCGGGCGCGTGTCCTTTCTGTCATAATACCGATCCTGTGATTTATAGTGTGAAAAATCCCAAAGATCCTTCAGCCGCGGAATGGGCCGTGCGGGTTGTCCCCAGTGGCACGCCTATTTTGCAGCCTCGTCCTTATTGCAGCCGTAGCGGTCATGGGCTTTATGATGTGATGAGCGATTTTGGAACGCATGAAGTGGTCATTGAAACCCCCCACCATATTGCCAATGTGGCTGATTTAGAAGAGCATCAAGTGCAATTGGTCCTTAATACCTACGTGGCCCGTATTGAGGATTTAAGAAAAAATCCTAATTACAAATATGCCTTGCCCTACAAAAATTATGGATGGGTGGCTGGGGCTCGACGTATAGGACATGCGCGTTCACAAATCGTGGCCACTCCTGTCAACCCCTTACGTGTTAAAGAGAAGCTGGTGGGGGCCAAAAAATATTTTGATTACCATGAGCGCTGTGTGTATTGCGACCTTTTACGACAAGAATTAAAATCTCGTGAGCGCGTGATCATTGAATCCGATCATTTTGTGGCGTTGACGCCTTTCGCGGCCCGCTTTTTGTTTGAAATCTGGATTGTTCCCAAGCGCCATCACTGTGATTTTGCCGAAGGCGTGATAGGTTACGAGAATGATCTGGCCTGGATTCTTAAGACATTATTGCTACGCATCAAGATCGGTTTAGAGGATCCGGCCTATAATTATGTGATTCATTCGGCTCCTTTTCTACGAGAGGCGGATCGAAAAACAAAATGGAAAACGATAGAAGAGGATTATCACTGGCATATTGAAATCATGCCCCGTCTAACGCGGGTGGCCGGTTTTGAAAAGGGAACAGGCTTCTACATCTGTCCCGTGCCTCCGGAAGACATGGCGGAATTTTTGCGAGGGGTGGAACTTAATGCCTGAACTAAGACGAGATCCCGTGGTGGGCCGATGGGTTATTGTCAACACGGATGATTCTATGACCCCCGATGCCTTTGAAAAAGAGGAGCATGAGTTTACCCAAGCCGAGATGTGTCAGTTCTGCTATGGACGCGAGTATCAAACGCCTCCGGAGGTGGATGTGATTCGTCCCTCGCATACGGCACCTAATACACAAGGATGGTCGGTCAGGGTTGTGCCTAACAGATTTCCGGCTTTACGCATCGAAGGTAATCTTGACCGACGGGGCATAGGGATTTTTGATCTCTCCAATGGCATTGGCGCCCATGAGGTAGTGATTGAGAGTCCCGATCATTTTAAAAGCATGGCGGATTTTACCGAGCAGGAAGCCTTAAATGTTATCAAAAAATATCAAAGTCGTTATTTATCCCTTGCCAGAGATAGGCGTTTTAAGTATATTATGATATTTAAAAACTTTGGCGAATCGGCCGGGGCGAGCCTCGAGCATCCGCACACGCAGATTATTGCCCTGCCAATGGTCCCCAAGTATGTTTTGGAAGAGATTGAAGGGGCCCAACATTATCACGAATTTCGGGGACGCTGTGTGTTCTGTGACATGATGCGCCAGGAATATGAGGACGAGAATCGTATTATTGTCGAGAATATTCATTTCTTGGCCTTCTGTCCTTTTGTGCCACGATTTTCTTTTGAGTGCTGGATTGTTCCTAAAAAACACGTCCCTGATTTTGGTTCCTTGTTAGAAGAGGAACAAGTTCACCTCGGGGCAATTCTTAGGGAAGTCCTCTTAAGGATGAAGGTAAGTTTGTCCAACCCAGCATATAATTATTATCTCCATACCGCTCCTGTGAATTACGATGGCCAGGAGAGTTATCATTGGCACATTGAAATTGTTCCTAACGTGGCGCGGGTGGCTGGATTTGAATGGGGAACGGGGTTTTATATTGTGAAAACCCGTCCGTCGCTAGCGGCGAAGTTTTTAAGGGAAGCGAGTGTGCCGGTGGCGAAATAGAAAATCTAAAGGATATCAGGACATCGGGTCAACGGGATGAAGGATATCGGGATATCAGGGTATCAGGGAACAAAGCTTCTTTCTTTGCCCGATTCTCTGATATCCTGATGGCTTAGTCCCCGATATTCTAATATCCTGATGTCCTAAGAATCTTTTTAATTTAAAGTGCATCAAAAGGAATGGAGGAAAAAATGGGTGCTAAATTAGGTATTAACGGGTTTGGACGGATTGGACGATTGGTCTTTCGTGCGGCCCTGCAGCACAAAGACATTGAGGTCGTGGGTATTAATGACCTTTTCGACGCGGATTACTTAGCGTACATGCTGGAATACGATTCCACTCACGGGAAATTTAAAGGGACAGTAGAAGGCAAAGGCAATCAATTGATTGTCAACGGCAAGTCCATGCGCGTTACGGCTGAGAAAGACCCGGCGAATTTAAAATGGGGAGAGATCGGTGCAGAATATATTGTGGAATCAACAGGTCTTTTTACTACCATGGAAGCATCCAAAGGGCATCTGGCCGCCGGTGCTAAGAAAGTTATTATTTCCGCTCCTTCGGCGGATGCACCGATGTTTGTTTTGGGTGTTAATGAGACCACTTATAAGAAGGAAATGAACATTATCTCCAACGCTTCCTGTACCACGAACTGTCTTGCCCCGATTGCGAAAGTTCTTAACGATAAATGGGGAATAGTCGAAGGTTTAATGACGACTTGTCATGCAGTCACCGCTACTCAGAAGACAGTGGATGGCCCGTCCAAAAAAGATTGGCGCGGCGGGCGGGGGGCAGCGCAAAATATTATCCCTTCCTCGACAGGCGCGGCCAAGGCCGTTGGGAAAGTTATTCCGAGCTTGAATGGCAAATTAACCGGCATGGCTTTCCGTGTTCCTGTAGCAAATGTCTCCGTTATTGATCTGACCTGCAAACTAGCGAAACCAGCCAAGTGGGATGAAATCAAAGCCGAAATGAAGCGCGCCTCGGAAAATGAACTCAAAGGTATTTTAGGTTATACGGAAGAACAGGTTGTCTCGACTGATTTTATCGGAGATCCGCGTTCTTCCATTTTTGATGCCGATGCCGGCATTGCTTTAAACGACACCTTCATTAAGGTCGTGGCCTGGTACGACAATGAGTGGGGGTATTCGAATAAGACGGTGGATTTGATTCGATATATGGCGAGTGTTGAAAGTGGTTCAGGGAAGTCTGTGGAAAAATCAGCTAAAGTCAGCGCCTAAAATCAGATTCTCGTACCGTTTTTAAAATCACATCTCTGGGGCAGAGTTTAATTATTACTACCAAAAAGCTGACCTAGCAATCTCCCAACCTCAAATTCCACTCCCAAAGATGCGTCGGTAACACCAATACCCAAGAAGCTGTCAGGATGAGCCATATCTCCACGAATATCCAAGAAACAATTTTTATACTTTAAACGACCTTCAAAAGTACCATCACCTTTGGCTTGACCAGTTAATTCCCAGTCGGAAAGTTCCGGCAGAGGGTCACAATATAGATTGGCTGCGATATTGGAGATGTTAGAAGGTGTTCCTTGCCCGAAAAATTGAAAAGGGGGAAGGGATGGCTGGGTTTGAATATTTTGCGAGGCAGGGTAAACCCCAAAAGCTGGATCTGCAAAAAAGATGCCTCCGGCCGTAAATTGGACAGGTTGACGGCTGATATTTTTTGGGATACAACCCAAATGGATTGTCAAAGCCGTACCCACTGGCCATTTTTGATAAAAGAGATAAACCGCTGTTAATAATTTTCCAATGTCCTTAAAGGCCAGTTCGAGCACCTTGGGATGTTCATAAATACCCACTGAAATAAGATCACGCATCATATAAGCATTAGCGCTGTTGATACGGGTTAATGTTTCGTTAACGCCGGGATCGTTCCAACCTATGAATAACAACAGGCGCGAACTGATAACCAGTACAAGATTCAACAGGCGCAGGGCTTTGAGAAGTCCCTTGAGCATATCCGAAGCTATAGATGTTTAACAGAAATGCAAAGATGCTTACAATAAGAATATGATTTTTCATAAATATATCCTCCCTTTTCTCCTATAGAGTATTTTATCTTTCATATAAAAAAGCCGGTCTGCCTTAAGCATCATCGGCAGCCCGGCGACCAATAAAAATTTAAAATTTAAAATGAAAAATTAAAAATCTTTTAATTTGTGCCACTAAGTTGGCATTAGGTAAGTAACGAACAATTTTTCATTTTTATTTTTTAATTTTTAGTTTTTTTAGGCCCGTGGCTTTGCCCAGTCTTCGCCAAATTGCTTTCGCGTTTGGCTTCGCCTGGCCCGCCGAAGCTAAACACGATAAGTATTTAGCGTAGGCGGGGTCCTCCCTTTCGGGTAGTTTGCCTTTATCGATAATATAAGTATGCCATATAATTTTTTTTTAAAAAAAGGGGGTAGGGGGTCTTTTGAGAAAGCGTTTTCAAATTCGGTGCTAAATCGAAGGACAGGATTCCAGAGCCATCTATGAAAACTCACTCATGGTTTTTTTGTAACAAGGATGGATAAAAATTAAGGATGTGTTATAATTTAACTATGATTAAGAAAATAGCAACGAAGTATAAATTAAACGAGGTTTCCAACAATAATCTTGAATTGCAATATTGGTTAAGCCGTCCTTCTCACGAACGCATTTCTGCCGTAGAAAATCTAAGACGACAATTCTATGGAAGTTCAGCCAGACTTCAGAGAACTGCTCGCGTTGTTCAACGCTCACAAAGTTAAATATGTGATTGTTGGTGGATACGCCTTAGCCTTTCATGGAGCTCCTCGAGCCACAGGCGATATCGATCTTTTTATAGAACCTAACGCACATAATGCCAAACGTATTTTGACAGTCTTGACTGAATTTGGCTTTGGTTCTTTAGGCCTTGTTCAGAAAGATTTTGAAAATCCCGGTAATGTGATCCAACTCGGGGTTCCTCCTGTTCGTGTGGATATTCTGACATCATTGACAGGCGTATCTTGGCAAGAAGCTTATAAGGGAAGAGTAAAAGGATTTTATGGGGATGTCGTTGTTTGGTACTTAGGTCTAAAACAATTCCGTGCTAATAAACGGGCTATTGCAAGGAAAAAAGATCAGGCGGATTTGGAAGCTTTAGGGGAAAAATGAACGAAAATTTAGGGATTTGAAAGAGAAAAAGAATAGGTTGATTTTATTCCCGTACCGCTTTTAGAATCACATCAGTTGGACTAATTTTGTTGAGGGTATAGAAATGCAACCCCGGCGCGCCACCGTTTAAGAGTTCGCGGCATTGGCGGATGGCAAATTCGATGCCGGCCTTAAGAGTTGCTTCTTTATCATTTTGGAGAGGTTCGAAAATTT